>Ga0226835_1000075_pt1 | contig 202912 bp, 149 predicted proteins | sample LAC_MetaG_1_FD_163627 | JGI IMG/M metagenome (GOLD analysis project Ga0226835, IMG submission 163627) | Anaerobic ammonium oxidizing microbial communities from anammox membrane bioreactor (MBR) in UC Berkley, California, United States -... | ecosystem: Engineered > Bioreactor > Anaerobic >...
CGGATACTTTGAATTCTTTATCAAAGCTTCTTCTGAGTATTTTCTCTGTCATTTTTGCTCCTATATTTATTATTACTATTTAAATATAGTTGCTTTTCTTATTGTCTACTAAATGGGGTACAGTTCAGGACGTATTATCGGCCGGTTTTTAATGATATTATCTTTACTCCCATTTGGTTATGCTTTGATTGAGTACTTATTCATTAAATCTACGACTTGGTCAGATATTTCAAGTACTGTTCTATATGGAGGAATTTCAATGCTGGGTGGAATTATCTTATATTTTATTGGATCGGAAACGGTTGAAACCGAGTATGATGTACGTAAAAAAAATTCAGCAAAAGATGTTGTATGTGCGGCTTGTGATCAGTATCTAGGTCAAAAACAAAACAAAATAATAAGGATCACTGAGAAGATAAACCCAAGAAACAATGGACAAAACAAGCAAAATCTCCAATATCTTTTCTATCGTTCCCTAAATCCAACCTCCAGCTGGCATCTTCATTAACTTTTATCATTTCTCGGCTGAGAATATTGCAATTATCAATGAAAACGTTATGACTTCTAGTTCTGAGTTCATTATTGTTAATTCTAGTTTCGTTATCCATAAAGTTCCAGTCGGTTCTTATCCTTGCGTATCTAACGGCGCTTTCATAAAGTTCTGTTCGCAAATAAAGCAATGTAGTTATATTGATTTTTTGAAATACTAAAAGAGCAACTTCATAACTCATAAAAATCTCCTATGGTTAATCAAAATAAGAACAATAGAAAGATGAAAGTCAAGTACAATAAACACACTATTGTATTGAATTCGATTTATTTTAATTCTCCCGCCGATCGAAATAAATTTAGGTTCCACTTTTGCAGATTGATTTGCAACCTGGTACCCACAAATTAAACTCAATTTTCCCTGGCCGCCTCGGTCTTCTTAAGATGAATTTCAATCGGCAAAATCAATTTTGAAATTTTTTTTATCTCAATTTTCCCAAGCTTCAATTAAAAAAAAATCCTGCTTATTTAAGCAGGATTTAATCTATGGAACATCTTTTTCAGTATAGATCAGAACATCAGTAAACTTTCCAAAGTTGTTTTTAACTCTGAACTTCTTTTCTACATCAGGCTTGCCAAGTGGAACAACTATTCTGCTTCCTGATTGAAGTGTAATCTCAGCGTAATAAGTTTCAACTGATTGATCAACTTCATCAAGCTGAATGATTACATATCCATCTTCTTCACTCCACACTGAGTACTGATAAACAGAACAACTTGTGAAGAAAATTATTATAAACATAGCTAATAGTTTCAAAATTAACTCCTTTACTCATTTAAGTACCATTTCACGATCAATAAAAAATCTCTCACACAAGTTGTCAGGATAATTTCTATTGCAGTAAGCAATTAAAGAATCAACATCCTGTGCATTTGATAAGCACTTCTCAAATTCTTTTTCACTGATGTTGGTTTGAATTATTCCAAGAGAGTTCCCATTTCCATCTGTAATACGAATGTGTATGGTTTTATTATTGATTGTCATTTAACCTGCTCCTGGCTATAAACAAAGTAACCGCAAGTGATTTTGCATCCATCAATCCGCCAAGTTCATTCTGTATTTTGACAGCATCTCTACAGGATGTTAACATTAACTCGTAGAAATTATCGTTAGTGAGTGGTTGCTGGACTGTAGTAGGTAGGAACTTGATATCATACTTAGTAACGATCTTAGTTCCTTTCTGTTCTGCAAGTTTGGTGATTTCAAATCGTTCACCTTTTCTTAAGGTTTTAATTTGTTCATTTACTTCAGCAGGAGCAAAGAATGAATACTCAGTATCTGTTCCATTCTTTACTGCGTACAAGTAGTACTCACCAAATCTTGATTGTCCAACCATCGGCTCATCAAACAACAGCTCTAAGCTCATTGTTTTGTTCAACTCCAGTTCCAATTTCTTCCTTTCTGCCATCTGTTTCATCTCCATTTAATTTGTAACTAAATTCTTCTTTACCCGGAGTAACCTTTACTCCTGCAGGAACAGGTTTTGTCTTTATGTAAGCTTTTATCTTGTTCATATCAGGCTTAACCTGTTCTGGAATGATTGTAAGCATCTCAGGTTTAGCTTTCTTTAAGAAGAGTTCAAGATTATCTATTTCTACTTTGTCCGGTTTCTTATACATTTTAAGAGTACCATTCGGAAGAGTAATAGTCTTTTCATTTCTTTCCTTTATAAAAGCCTCAAGCTTAAGCTCAAACCATCTGATCCTTTCCTGTAATTGTGCGTTCTTATGAAGAACAAAATTGTTGATCATAGAACATTCTTTCTCTGCCTGAGAGAAGTTATAAGCAATCTGACTTTGAAGCTGCTTTATCTGAAGCAGAAGCAGATCAAAGTAAGCCTCGGTCTGCTCCTGTTCTTTTAATTCAACTTCCTGAAGTAGTTCATCAAGAAAATTCATTATTTATCTTCCAGGATAATTATCTTCAGAACAGCCTCAGCAACAATTATCGCAACAGTAAACCATCCTTTCATATCATTTACCTCCGAATATTTCTTTTAGAACTTTTTCAACCAAATCAGCTATCGACTCAAATATGTCTTTGCTCTTCTTTGCCATTTTCATCTTTTTCCTTTCTTTCTAGATATTCCAATACAGCTTCGTTTACCAGTCTTGTCATAGGTCTCTTTTCTTTTTGTTTCAGCTGATATAATCTTCTTACCAGGTCACCTTTTATTTGCGGGCTATAACACATACAGATCCTCCTCATTTATTCCCATACCGCATACTTCACATTTATTAAAGAGCTTCCCATCAAAGTAAGTTGTTTGCGAGAAACACCAGGGACATTCAATTATCATCTCCTCGAAGTCGCTTGCAGGATAACTAAACTTCCTGTCAAACCATTTGCTTCTGCGCGGGTAGTATTTTTGGTACGACTCAACTCCGTCCTTATTTATGATCAGTGCATAATTGTTCTGCATCTCGTAGAAGTGGAAGTCATTCTCTCCCAGGTTAAATCCTCTAAACTGTATTTTTTGAATATTAAGAGCTTCCTGCATTATAGATCTTTCACTGCAGAAGTAGAGGATATCATCCCTGGAATCGTAATACAGATCGATTGGATTATCTTTCTTTATAAGAATCAGTTTATCAGGATCATTCCTGTCAATAACAGCTACTGCAAATGACCCTTCAATTCTGTCAAATAATCTTTTTATTCTATCACCTTTGGTTTTGATTGAGAGCAAATGCAGAATGCTTTCGCTATCGACTTCTGCATCTCTTTCTTTCTTCCCAAAGATCTCTTTATCGTTATAGATTATACCATTATGAACTATTGCTATTCCGTTCTTTGAGAAAAGAGGGTGATTGTTTGCATTGTTCTTTTCACTTCCCTGTGTTTTCATTCTTGTATGAAGTATCATAACTTGTGGAAGAGTAAGACTTTCCCAATCTGCTTCTTTAATAAGTTCTGATGACTTAATCGGTTTTTTATGAACGATGAGATTATTGTCCTCAATAAAAGCAAACCCGCAAGCATCTCTGCCGCGGGTCTCAAGTAAACTGAACATATTTGTTATTTTTTCTTTATCGGGTATAGTTTTCCCAAAGGAATAATAACCCATTATTCCACACATATTAAACTCCGTTTTAGTTATTGTAGATTGTTGGGGTAGGTGGTTAGGTAGTATCTAATTCTTGAACTGATGTAATCTGCTTTATCATTTCAATAATTTGTTGCTGGTTGTTCTTACGAAGTGATAATGATATTCCAAGTCTGTTGCATCCTGGACTGGATAAAACAGTTACTTTGATATCATTTAAGAGAACATAACTCTGTACTCTGTCAAAAAGATCACTGCTTGCTGAGAGTTGATATTCATCTCTGTCGACTAGTCCGAATACATAAATCGGATTATCAACTAAACCAACTTTATCCTTAATTGTTTTAAGCAGAATATCTTTATCATTTATGAATATCGATCTTCTTGTTTCAACTTTACCTTGCAGCCAGCTTCGTGAAAGTTTTACTACCAGTTCTCTATCACTGTCACTTACATCAGGATTATCCGGTGCATCATCATCAAAATCACTTTCGTAGCAATCGGCACAATAAGGATCACCGTCATCATTGTAGTGTGCTGATTCTCTGTAAATAACTGAATCACACCTGCAGCAGTAATTGAACATATTATCGAAGCAATCTTCACAATAGGGCTCCTCGAACGCCCATCTTACTTCATCGTCGTGAAGTTCGTCTTCACAATTATGACAATACATATCAGGCAGCCCTCCTTAAACCCCAGTTTGGTAGTATGTCCTGGTTCCAGTTTAATCTTTTGCCAAGAAGAGTATCAAGTTCTTTAAGTCCTTCTTTACAGTCATCTGGAATAGTATGCAAAGAATGTTTTAGTGATTTAAGAAAAGTACAGGAATGCTGTCTGTTCTTAAGTTCATTGAAATCTATTTTATCTTCAAGAACTCCAACAACAGCAAGCTTTGAAAGTGTGAGATGAACTAGTGTAACTGAAGGGGAAAGCAAAAACGAACCAGGCGTTCGATATTCAAATCCGTAACTCTTTCTTCTGTAAGCACCTTTCTTTCCGTAACCTGATCGTTCTCTTTTCTGTCTCTGCACTTTATCATCAATGCAGTTACTAAGTGAACCAAGAACAATATCCAATCCATCAATAATTTCTGGCAATGGATCGATAGAAATATGTGTATGGCCACCGATTGAATAATCATTAACATAGTGACCTGAAATGAACTCAAGATCAGGTGCTTTATCGTGGCCATAGTCTAGTATCTGGTAGATCTTTGCTGTTAGATCAACAGGGGATTCAGAATAGCCAGGACGGATCTCAGCTGTGGACTCACACCCATCAAGACCAAATGAAGAATTGGATTTGAAAAAATTATGCGCTGGAACAAACTGACCGTTGCGATGAAGTATCAACTCCGGATCGCAGCCAATGGTGAAAGACATAGTAACACTCCTAAATAGTTGTTAATACTATATTCTTATTCCAAAAAAATGTTAGACTAATTCTATTCTTTTTTTTATTTTGAAACGTAATTTTTGAACACATTGTGCATTGTTTGTTATACATTGTTAATTGTAGGAAATTACACTCCCCACATATTTCATTTGGTTTCCCCCGGGGGTGCAGACACGTTTAACGCATCAAATTATTTTATTATTAACTGCTGAACGATATGCCCAAATCAAAAAAACCTGTTCAGGAAGAACGATTAGAAGTTAAACTCTGGAAAGCTGCTGATAAGCTCCGTAAGAATATGGACGCAGCCGAATACAAGCACGTTGTACTTGGTTTAATATTCCTCAAATACATTTCTGATGCTTTTGAAGAACAATATGAAAAATTAGTTGCTCAGAAATCTGAAGGTGCTGATCCTGAAGATAAAAATGAATACACCGCTGAAAATGTTTTTTACGTTCCGCCATCTGCAAGATGGAAATGGCTGCAGGGCAGAGCAAAGCTGCCCACGATTGGAAAAGATATTGATGATGCAATGGATGCTATCGAAAAGGATAATCAAAAATCTTTGCGTGGTGTTCTCCCAAAAGTTTATGCTCAGGAAAAACTTGATAAGCAAAGTTTAGGCGGACTCGTTGACCTATTCAGTACTGCCACTCTCGGAACAAAAGAAGCACAGAGCAAAGACATACTTGGTAAAGTGTTTGAGTATTTTCTCGGACAGTTCGCACTTGCTGAAGGAAAGAAAGGCGGACAATTCTATACACCAACGAGCGTAGTAAAATTACTTGTTGAAATGCTTGAACCGTATGAAGGAAGAGTTTTCGATCCTTGCTGCGGAAGCGGTGGAATGTTCGTACAAAGCGAAAAGTTTATTGAAGCTCATTCCGATCATTACAACCCGCCTGCAGGACGGGCAGGGAAGAAAAATGGAAATGGATTAAAGCTTAATCCTAAAGACAGAATTTCTATTTTCGGACAGGAAAGCAACCAGACTACCTGGCGTTTGTGTAAAATGAATCTTGCTATACGTGGAATTGACAGCGATAATATCAGATGGAATAATGAAGGCAGTTTTCTGAATGATGCACATAAAGATCTAAAAGCAGATTTCGTTTTAGCTAATCCTCCCTTTAATGACAGCGATTGGAGCGGAGAACTTTTACAGAACGATGCGCGCTGGAGTGTGCTTGGTGAGAAGATTATTCCACCTGCCGGTAATGCAAACTATGCCTGGATAATGCACTTCATTTATCACCTTGCACCAACAGGACAAGCGGGATTTGTATTATCTAAAGGCTCACTTACATCTCAGACAAATAACGAAGGTGAAATACGAAAAGCTCTGATCGAAAAAGGATTGGTAGATTGTATTGTTAATCTTCCAACAAAACTTTTCTTAAATACTCAGATACCTGCCTGCTTATGGTTTCTCTCACGAGATAGAAACATCACCACTCACAATGGGAGAGGCAGGGTAAGGGTGAATGAAATCTTATTCATTGATGCCCGAAATCTTGGTTACCTTGTTAACAGGCGTAACCGTGATCTTAGCCCGGATGATATAAATAAAATCGCAAGCACTTACCACAATTGGCGTACTGTCCCCTCCAACGGAGGGGAAGGTGGGGTGGGTTATTCCGATATCCCCGGCTTCTGCAAATCAGTAACTATAGAAGAAGTTCGTAAACTCAACTATGTTTTAACACCGGGCAGATACGTTGGCTTACCTGATGATGAAGATGATTTTAATTTTGTTGAAAGATTTTCTTCACTGAAAGCTGAGTTAGAAAAACAGCTTGCTGAGGAAGATGAGTTGAACAAAAAGATTTTAGAAAACCTGAAAAAGATTAAGGTGTAAATATGAAGAGAGAACTTATTGCAGAACTCTTTAAAAAATTTGAACACGCCTGTTATATATATAATAACGTTGAATGCTGGAGTGCAAGAGAATTGCAGGAAGTTTTCAATTATTCAGAATGGCGAAACTTTATTAAAGTGATTGACAAAGCAAAAGATGCCTGCAATAACAGCGGTGAATCAGTTGCAGACCATTTTGTTGATATCAACAAAATGGTTCCTTTAGGAAGCGGAGCCGAAAGAAATATTGATGATATTGTGCTTACAAGATATGCCTGCTACCTGATTGCACAAAACGGCGACCCGGGAAAGAATGAAGTTGCTTTTGCTCAAACTTATTTTGCAGTGCAAACACGCAAACAGGAAATAATAGAGAAACGATTGTTAGATGTTGCCAGAGTTTCCGCCCGCGAGAAACTTTCAAAATCTGAGAAGAAACTTTCCGGAATTATTTATGAAAGAGGTGTTGACGAACAGGGTTTTGCGATTATCCGTTCCAAAGGTGACAAAGCACTGTTTGGCGGACTTAATACACAGATGATGAAAAGAAAACTTGGTGTTCCTGAAAAGCGTCCGCTTGCGGATTTTTTACCAACACTTACAATTAAAGCAAAGGATTTTGCCACCGAATTAACCAGCCACAATGTTGTTGAAAAAGATTTGAAAGGAAAAGAACAGATTACAACAGAACATGTTGATAACAATAAAGCTGTTAGAAAAATATTAAAAGAAAGAGGTGTGCAGCCGGAAAATCTTCCTCCGGCTGAAGATGTTAAGAAAGTGCAGAGACGCATTGATAGCGATGGCAAAAAAGTTCTGAAGGAAGTAAAGAAAATTAAAGGGAAAAAGAAAAAATAATTTTGATGACTGATTATAATCTCTATAGCGCTCACTCTATACCCGGCTCATTCCTTGAGCTTGAGGATGAAATTTATAAAAGCATAATTGAGTTGGTGAATTATGGGTGAGTGGAATGAAGTTATTCTGGAAGATGTTGTTTCAGTTTTAGGTGATGGACTGCACGGCACACCGAATTATGACGATAATGGAGACTATTATTTCATAAACGGGAATAACTTAAGTGATGGAAAAATCGTTATAAAAGACAGTACAAAGAGAGCAAATAAAATTGAATACGAGAAGTATAAAAAGGATTTGAATGATAGGACAATATTAGTATCAATAAATGGAACTATAGGTAATGTTGCTCTATACAATAATGAAAAATGTATATTAGGAAAGAGTGCATGCTATTTTAATGTCGTGCAAGAAGTCGATAAGCATTTTATTAAGTATGTTGTGACGAATAAGAATTTTCAGGAGTATATACATAACTTCGCTAATGGCACAACTATTAAGAATGTATCTCTTAATACAATGCGTGAATACCCGTTTTTATTACCACCACTTCCAGAACAAAAATCCATCGCCTCTATCCTCAGCAGTTTAGATGACAAAATAGATTTACTTCACCGCCAGAACAAAACTCTTGAAGCACTTGCAGAAACACTTTTCCGGCAGTGGTTTGTGGAGCCTGTCCGCCGTGGCGGAGAAGCAGATGAGAGTTGGGAAGTTGGAAAGTTGGGAGATGTAATTGAACTTAATTATGGTAAAGGTTTAAAGGAAGAAATCAGAACAGGAATTGGTTACCAAGTTGTTGGTTCAAATGGTGTGGTCGGATTTCACAATGATTTTTTAGTTGAAGGACCGGGTATTGTGATAGGAAGAAAAGGAACACTTGGTAAAGTTATTTATCTTTATGAAAACTTTTATCCGATTGATACAACTTACTATGTAAAGACAAAAGTAAATTCACGAGAATTACTCTTTGAATATTTTCTTTTAAAGTTATTAAACTTTGAAGATATGAATAGTGATTCGGCAGTCCCTGGACTTAACAGAGAAATTGCATTATCAACGGAACTATCCATTCCACCTGAAAATAAGATTAATTCGTTTAATAGAATTGCATCAACATTGTTTCAAAAGATAAAATTCAATTTAAACCAAATCCTCACACTCACACAACTACGGGATACACTCTTACCCAAGTTGATGAGTGGCGAGGTGAGAGTGAAAATGTCTGAATCAGAATTTACAGGATTAAAGGAATAACAGAATGAAAATTAGTATTAATGATGAGAGGATTCTATAATAATTTTAAAAGTTTTAATTCAGAAAATTCTAAAATTCAGGATCAGAATTTACAGGATTAAAGGATTAACAGGATAATTTAATGGAAAAGGATGATCTGACATATAAAATAATTGGCTGTGCAATGAAGGTTCATAATACTTTAGGTCCTGGTTTTCAGGAAGTAATTTATCAGAGATGTTTAGCAATCGAACTTGAAAGAGCTAAAGTTGGATTTTTAAGAGAGCAAGAGCAAATGATTTATTATGAAGGAATAAATGTTGGAACAAGAAGAGCAGACTTTGTAGCTGAAAATAAAGTTATTATCGAATTGAAAGCATTAGTAAATCTTGAAGATGTTCATATTGCACAAGCAAAGAATTATGTAGTAGCTTACGATTTTCCTTTAGGTCTTTTGATTAATTTTGGTTCACAAAGTTTACAGTACAAATTGATATTTAATCCGAAATATTCAATCAAAAATTCAGGATCAGAATTTACAGGATTAAAGGAATAACAGAATGAAAATTAGTATTAATGATGAGAGGATTCTGTAATAATTTTAAAAGTTCTAATTCAGCAAATTCTAAAATTCAGGATCAGAATTTACAGGATTAAAGGATTAACAGAATGAAAATTAGTATTAATGATGAGAGGATTCTGTAATAATTATAAAAGTTCTAATTCAGAAAATTCTAAAATTCAGGATCAGAATTTACAGGATTAAAGGATTAACAGAATGAAAATTAGTATTAATGATGAGAGGATTCTATAATAATTATAAAAGTTTTAATTCAGAAAATTCTAAAATTCAGGATCAGAATTTACAGGATTAAAGGAATAACAGAATGAAAATTAGTATTAATGATGAGAGGATTCTGTAATAATTTTAAAAGTTCTAATTCAGCAAATTCTAAAATTCAGTGAATTCTGATTCTGACAATTAATATGAAACCCATCACCGAAGATAAAATAGAATACATCGCCATCGAGCAATTAAACTCATTGGGCTGGGAATATATCCACGGCTCGGTAATTTCACCGGAAGGAGAAAAACCGGAGCGTGAAAATTATGAGCAGATAATTTTAACAGAGCGTTTACGTAAAGTAGTTTCAGTAATCAATCCTCACATTCCTCAAGAAGCACAAGAGCAGGCAATACAAAAAATACAACGTATCTATTCACCGGATCTTCTTCACAACAACGAAACATTTCACGAGTACTTGGTAGAAAAAATTAAAATACCATATCAACAGGATGGATTTGAAAGCAGTTATGAAGTTGCTCTAATAGATTTTGATAACATTGAAAACAATCAGTTTCTCGTTGTTAACCAATTTACTATTGTAGAAAATAATGTAAACAAACGTCCGGATATTTTACTTTTTGTTAATGGTATTCCGTTAGTTGTAATAGAACTAAAAAACGCCGCTGATGAAAACGCAACAATTGATTCAGCATTTAACCAGATACAAACATACAAAGCTTTAATTCCCGGTTTATTTACTTACAATGCAATTTGCATAATATCAGATGGATTGGAATGTAAAGCAGGCAGTGTTTCAGCAAGCAGTAAAAGATATATGGCGTGGAAGAGTGCTGAAGGAGTAAAAGAAGCTTCACGTTTTACCCCACAGCTTGAAACACTAATTAATGGAATGCTTAACCCAAAAACGCTTCTTGATATTGTTAGAAACTTTATTGTATTCCAGAAGACAAAAAAAGAAGATCCTAAAACAGGGATTACCCAGGTAAACACAGAAAAAATTCTTGCGGCATATCATCAGTACTATGCAGTAAACAAGGCTATTGAAAGCACAATCCGGGCTACGGGCTTACAACCCTCCCTTAGTCCCTCCCAGAGGGAGAGAAATAAAACAGAAATGGAGAGAAATAAAACAGAAAGTGATAGAAATTATCGGGGCGGTTTTAGATTCAGCGGGTTGGTAGAGAAAGCTAGAGAATTAAGAAGTCATCAAACAAAAGCTGAGGAAATATTTTGGCAATTAGTTAAGAGTAGAAAATTTATAAATCTAAAATTCAGACGTCAGCATCAAATTGGTCCTTACATAGTTGATTTTTATTGTGATGAATATAAACTAATAATTGAATTTGATGGCGGCATTCATGACACAACAGAGCAGCAAAAACACGATAGCAAAAGAGATAAATATTTATCATCACTTGGCAATCGCGTATTAAGATTTAAGAATGAAGAATTACTAAACAATCCTGAATCAGTTCTGAAAACTATAACGTCAAGTATTCCTCTCCCTATGGGAGAGGAACGAGGTGAGGGTTACACTACTAGTGATAAACGTGCCGGTGTAATATGGCATACACAAGGCTCAGGTAAAAGTTTAAGTATGGTTTTCTATGCGGGCAAACTCATCACTGCACCAGCAATGCAAAATCCAACAATAGTAGTAATAACAGACCGCAATGATCTTGATGATCAGTTGTTTGATACATTCGCTGCTTCAATGCAGCTGCTAAGACAGGAACCTGTTCAAGCTGAAAGCAGGGAACATCTTAAAAAACTTTTAAGAGTAGCAAGCGGCGGAATAGTATTTACTACAATACAAAAGTTTCTGCCGGAAGTTGGCAAAGAAGAATATGATCAACTATCAGATAGAAGAAACATAATTGTAATTGCAGATGAAGCTCACAGAACACAATACGGATTTGAAGCATCATTAAAAGATGTAAAGGATAAAGAAAGTAAAGAAGTAATCGGACAGCGTATAGCTTATGGATTTGCAAAGTATATGCGCGATGCTCTGCCAAATGCAACGTACATTGGTTTTACAGGAACTCCGATTGAAGGCACGGATATTAACACACCGCAAGTCTTCGGCAATTATGTAGATATTTATGATATTGCTAAATCAGTTGAGGATGGTTCGACAGTTAAAATTTACTATGAAAGCAGGTTAGCTAAAGTAAATCTTGATGAAGAAGGCAGACAATTATTAGAAGAGTTCGACAAAGAACTTGAAAGAGATGAAGAGATTACAGAAAAAGAGAAAGCTAAAGCCAAGTGGTCAAAACTTGAAGCAATCGTAGGCAATAAAAAGAGAATTAAAAATTTAGCTAAAGATATTGTTGATCACTTTGAAAAACGTCAGCAAGTTTTTGATGGCAAAGCAATGATTGTTGCGATGAGTCGTAGAATTGCTGTTGAACTTTTTGATGAAATTATTGCATTGAGACCGGAATGGCGTAATGAAGATCTGGCAAAAGGAACAATAAAAGTTGTAATGACTGCTGCAAGCTCTGATGGTCCAATTATGGCAAAGCATCACACAACAAAACAGCAACGCAGGGATTTATCTGATAGGATGAAAGATCCTGCTGATCCATTAAGGATTGTTATTGTTATTGATATGTGGCTTACAGGATTTGATGTACCTTGCTTGCATACAATGTATATTGATAAACCAATGCGAGGACACTCATTGATGCAGGCAATAGCAAGAGTGAATCGTGTTTTCAAAGATAAGCCCGGTGGATTGGTTGTTGATTATCTCGGAATCGCAACTGATCTGAAAAAAGCGTTATCTTTCTACTCAGATTCAGGTGGTAAAGGTGATCCAACCGAGGATATTACAGCAGCTATTGAAGTGATGATGGAAAAGCTTGAGATAGTTCAGCAGATGTTTAATGAAGAGAGTAAAACACAAAAAGATATTTTAGTTGAAGAACCAACAGCTTACTATAAAGGACAATTCAGATTTAATTATAATCGTTTCTTTACCGGAACCCCGAATGAAAAGCTATCCATTATATTACAAGCAGAAGAACACATATTAGGATTGAAAGATGGAAAGCAAAGATTTATAAGAGAAGTTACATTACTTAGTCAGGCATTTTCATTGTCAATGCCTCATCCTCAGGCAATGGAAATAAAAGAAGAAGTTGCTTTCTTTCAGGCAGTTAAATCAAGATTGGTAAAGTTTGATGGTGTAGATGGAAAAGGAAGATCAGCTGCAGATATTGATACTGCAATAAAAATGATTGTTGATCAGGCGATAAGCTCGGATAAAGTTGTAGATATATTTGAAGCAGCAGGAATTGAAAAACCTGATCTATCTATTCTTTCAGATGAGTTCCTTATGGAAGTGCAGGGAATGACTCATAAGAATCTTGCAATTGAGTTGCTGAAGAAAATATTGAATGATGAAATCAAATCAAGATTGAGAACTAATCTTGTAAAAAGTAAAAAGTTTTTAGAGATGCTGGAAACAGCCATAAAGAAATATCAGAATAATCTGCTTACTACTGCTCAGATAATTGAGGAGTTGATAAGAATTGCAAAAGAAGTTAAGTCCTCAGATGATGATGCAAAGCGGCTAGGATTAAGTGAAGCCGAACTAGCTTTTTATGATGCACTTGAAACTAATGACAGTGCAGTGAAAGTATTAGGTGATGAAATACTTAAAACCATTGCCAGAGAGATTGCAGACAAAGTAAAAAAGAACGCGACAATAGATTGGACAATACGTGAAAGTGCAAGAGCAAAGTTAATGGTGCTTGTTAAACGTACACTTACTAAATATGGATATCCACCAGACAAACAACAAAAAGCGATTGATACAGTTCTTAAACAGGCTGAGTTAATTGCGGATGAGTTGGTGGGGTAATAAATGTTAGGTGCAATAACAGGCGATATAATAGGCTCTGTTTATGAATTCGTAGATCTGAAACCAGAAATGGATTTCCCACTTTTTGTCAATGATTCTGAATTTACAGATGATACTGTTTTAACTGTTGCATTAGCAGATAGTATTTTATCAAATCTAGATTATAAGACTAAGCTTTATGAGTATTATCATCTGTATCCCCGCTGCAGCTACGGTAGTAGGTTTCATTTATGGGCCGCTAGAAATGAACAACAGCCATACAATAGTTGGGGAAATGGCTCAGCAATGAGAGTGAGTCCTGTTGGTTGGGCTTATAATGATTTAGAAACGGTACTTCTTAAGGCAAAAGAAAGTGCAGAAGTAACTCATAATCATCCAGAAGGAATCAAAGGAGCTCAGGCCACTGCTGCATCAATCTTTTTAGCTCGAACAGGCGCATCAAAGTTTCAGATAAAAGAGTATATCCAGAATAACTTCAATTACGATCTAAGTTTTGATCTTGAAGAATTAAGAAAACATTATCGATTTAATGAAAGCTGCCAGGACACAGTTCCGCAGGCTATCTATACTTTTTTAATTTCCGATTCGTTTGAGGATTCTATTCGTAAAGCTATATACATAGGTGGTGATAGTGATACTTTAGCCTGTATCAACGGATCTATTGCTGAAGCATTTTATGGCGGAGTACCAGAAAATATTGCTAAAGAAGTTTATAAAAGAATTGATAGTAGAATTACCATGATCACAAACAATTTTATAGAAAAGTTTAACACTAGGTAAAATGCAGAATACAAAATAGACTTGTCCAAACTATGGAGAACTGAAAATGAAATTTGAGAGAGTGGGGTATTGGGATTAAGCTTTAGGGTAGCAAAAAGGTAGCAAAACTTGGAACGGCCTGGTTCGACTTGAACTACAAAACCTTAAAAACAGCCTAAATTTAGCTGTTTTCTAATAATAAAAAATTAAAATTCAGCCTGTCACGCAGGAGGTCGCGAGTTCGAGTCTCGTCGGCCCCGCAAAAAAAAGCTCAGATTCATTCTGAGCTTTTTTATTTACAAGCTGAAGATTTATTTACATTTTTGCATAGAAATAAAATTAATAAATAATTTTAACAATCTTAGAATAACTTACCTTAGTATTTGTAAGTTAACAATCTAAAATATTTAAGATGTATATTCCTAATCATTATTTTAACAATGCTTTTTACAAAACTGCTTAAACAAGAAAAAGTAATTAGAATATCTAGAAACAGCAATTTCGAAAATGAATTCAATAAACAATCATGAACTTAGAGTTTGAAATTTAGTAACAGGTAATTTTCAAATCCCTTAATCTTACAGCTTTTTGTTTTAATTTGAAGTTACATTTTTTATATTATTCACAGAACTAATTCATCTAATCCGGAATGATTAATTATGAAAGTCTATACTGCATTATTTTTAATCTTTGTTTCTTTTGTGCTATTGGCATATTCAGGTTTGTTTAGTCATGAACTGTTAGGCGGTACACAATTAAATGGCAATGGCTGTGTTTGTCATACAACAGAGATTGATACATCAGTAATGGTTTGGATTGAAGGGCCTGATACGTTAATTGCTGGTGAAACTGCTTTGTTCAAAATGTTTCTTGCTAAAGGTCCCGCTGAAGCAGGAGGATACAATGTTGCCGGAAGATATGGAATAATGTCTTTGGTGGATTCGTTTTCAGTTTGGGATTACAGATCACCGAATGAATTAACTCAGGCTTTTCCGCTGCTTTTCCCAACTCCTCTGGATACTATTTATTGGGCTTTTGCTTATACTGCACCTGATTCAGTTTTAACCGATACACTCTATTCTTGCGGTTTAAGTATTGTGTATGATTCAATACCTGATGCGCGCGACCGTTGGAATTTTGGGCTTAAATTTCCGATAGCTGTTATTCAAAGTCCAGTTCCTGTTGAGCTTGTATCTTTTTCTGCACAAATAGAAAAAAATATTGTTAGTCTAAAGTGGATTACTTCATCTGAGCTGAATAATTACGGCTATGATATTGAACGGTCTGAGAGTAAAGTTAGTCATAGGAATATCTGGTCATCTGTTGGATTTGTAAAAGGCAGTGGCACAACAACACAATTAAATATTTATTTTTTCAAAGATGATATTTCTAATATTAAAGATCAGGCTGAAATTATTCATTATCGGCTAAAACAAACCGATAATGACGGCTCAGTTAAATATTCAAATGAAGTTATGGTGGAAATTGAACAATTAACTGATTTTTCTTTATCTCAGAATTATCCGAATCCTTTTAATCCTATTACAAAAATTTCATATAGCATCCCGGCTAATTATTATAAAGGATATGGAACAAAAGAAAATTTTCTTATTACTCTTAAGGTTTATGATGTGCTTGGAAAAGAAATCATAACACTAGTTAACGAAGAGAGACCTGTTGGAGATTATGAAGTAATATTTGATGCAGATAATTTATCTAGTGGTATTTATTTTTACCAGATTAAAATTTACTCCGATAACAGTAAAGCTGCGGATTTTACACAAACAAAGAAAATGGTGTTAATGAGATAATCCAATTTATCTTTTAGGTAGATTAACTAATAAAATTCCTTTGTTTAAAATGAAGCAGAAAAATTAAGGTTATATACCGGAGAATTATCCGGTAACTTTTGTAAATCCAGATAAACATTCCAGCTTATTTCCTGTTCAAGACTCTTGTTGTATTTTGAAACCATTCTGACTGCATTTATAGCACTGATAATCCGGTTAACAAGCATCGCACCAACAACAAATCTTAGATCATTAAAAGTTTGTTCTGATGATACCCACATACTTCTGTAAGCTTTTCTATCTTCAGATGAGTTCCATTTCCAGAAAAACTTTTCAGTATTATACATCTGACTAAAATTTCTTTCGAAAGCTTTGTCATTATTGTACTGTTCAATATTTAAATACTCGCCGATTGTTGCGTAATAATCTTCATCCTTTGCATCTGTAGTGATACCTGCATTAGCCTGTGCAAAAGAAATATAACGATCCTTTTGCCAGTTTCCGTACATATTCATTCCAATATATGTTCCCCAAAGAGCACCTTCAGCAATTGTAAAGTAAACACCGCTATCATAAGACCCGGCATAAAGCTCACCCATACCAGGCAGCAAAAAAGAATAAATAATTGCTAAACCGGTGCTTTTCTTTTTCTTAACTTCATCGTTAAAGACGGGATTTGTTTCAGTATCAGAATTCTGAATCTGATTTATCACATCATTCTTAAGTTCGTAAAATGAATTTTGATTTACTTGTGAAGAAATTTGAATAGATAAAATAATGAGAAGAAATAAGATATTTTTCATTTTTTTATTTCAATATTATAATTATGCAATTTAGGAAGCAATTGATTTTTTAATCTCTTTTATCTTTCCTGTAAGAATACCATTGTTAATTTCAGTTCCTGTAAAAAAGCAGATAGTGTTTTCAAGCTCAGGGTAAAAACCAGTCTGGACTCTGACATAGTTTGATGAAAATCCTTTGATTGTTTTATCAGTATTACCAGATTCAAATAAGACTTCAAGTTCCTTACCTATCATTGAAGTGTAAAAATAATTTTTCTTTTTGTCGCTTAGTATTCTAAGCATTTTATTCCTTTTCTTTCTTTCAGCTATACTAACTTTAGAATTAATGTTTATAGCTTTTGTATCGGGTCTTTCAGAGTAAGTAAAAACATGAAGATAAGAAACCGGTAACTCAAGTAAAAAGTTGTAAGTTTCCAAAAATTCTTTTTCGGTTTCTCCTGGATAACCAACAATAACATCTACGCCAATACCGCAATCCGGGATTTTCTGTTTCACCTTTTCTATAACATTTTTATAATCTTCAGCCGTATATCTTCTTTGCATTGACCGGAGAATTGAGTTGCTGCCGCTTTGCAAGGGAATATGAAAATGTTTACATATCTTTTCTGATTCAGCAGTTAAGCTGATTATTTCATCAGTCAGAAGATTAGGTTCGATTGAGCTGATTCTTAATCTAAAATCACCTTCGACATTTATTAACGACTTAAGCATTTCATAAAAAGAAGTATTAAAAGATTTTCCGTAATCTCCGACATTTACACCAGTAAGAATAATTTCTTTATAACCCTGTTCCAAAAGTTTTTTAAATTCAGTTACCGCTAAGTCCGGCGGCATACTTCTGCTTTTGCCTCTTGCAAGTGGAATTGTACAAAACGAACATTTATAATCGCAGCCATCTTGAATTTTATAATATGCCCGCGTTCTGCTATCAGCATCAGTTGAAGATGCAAGACCAAATAGATTTAAGTCCTCTTTAGGTGAAACATAAATGCATGAAAGTTCTTTCTTGTCAAAATCCTGAAGTAATGAAAATATCTCAAATTTTTCGTTGCTTCCAAGTACTACATCAACGCCCTCAATTTCGGAAATTTCTTCTGGTCTAAGTTGAGCATAACATCCGGTTACAATTATAAAAGCTTCCGGATTTATCCTAAGCGCTTTTCTAACGAGCTGTCTGCACTCACGTTCAGCAATTTCTGTTACTGCACAGGTATTAAAAAGATAAACATCTGCTTTATCATTAAAATCAACAATTGAAAATCCTTTCTCTAAAAATTGTTTCCCGATTGTTGATGTTTCTGAAAAGTTAAGTTTACAGCCTAAAGTATGTAATGCAACTTTTTGTTTCACTTATTTTTTTTCTTTTAAATATAAAAAGAGCGGGATAATTTCCCGCTCTGAATTCAGAATATTTTGTTAATATTATTCAGTTTCTTCCTTCTTAGGCATCTCAGGTTCAGCAACTTCAAAGATTGGGAATTCAGATGAGTCAATAGTGCCCATTTCAGCATTTTTAATACTCTGAACTGATACTTTATCCAATTTGAAAGTAGTAAGATATTTTTCTATTTCAGCATCATCTTTTTCTTTAAGCGCTGCAATGGCACTAAGAACAATCTTCTTACTTTCCTTATCGAACTCAATTACTTTGAGCGGTAAAGTTGAATCAATAGGAAAGTGATTAGCAATATTCTTAATCTTTGATGTTGAAAGTTGGGTTGTCGGAACAAATCCATCAACATTAGACGGAAGTTCTGCAATAATTCCTTTTTCAATTATACGAACAACTTTGCCATCGGTAATTTTTCCAACAGAGTATTCCTTTTCAAAAAGATCCCATGGATTATCCATAATTTGCTTATGTCCAAGAGATATCTTTCTCTGCTCAACATCAACTCCAAGAACTATCACATCAATTCTTTCATTCTTTTTTACAACTTCACCGGGATGGCGTATTTTCTTTGTCCAGGAAAGATCAGAAATATGAACCAATCCATCAACACCCGGCTCAAGTTCAACAAATACTCCAAAGTTAGTAAGGTTTCTTGCAATACCTGAATGTTTTGAGCCGACGGGATATTTAGCCATCAAAGTATCCCATGGATCCGGTTCAAGCTGTTTTATACCGAGTGAGATTTTCTTTTCTTCTTTATCAAGGCTAAGAATAATTGCTTCAACCAATTGACCCATCGCTACAATTTGTGATGGATGTTTTATATGCTGTGTCCAGCTCATTTCAGAATTGTGTATTAAGCCTTCAATACCTTTTTCAATTTCGATGAAAGCACCGTAATCTGTAAGAGAGACAACACGACCGGAAACTTTATCTCCGAGATTATATTTCTCTTCAATTTTTTCCCATGGATGAGGTAATAATTTTTTAAGTGAAAGTGATATTCTCTTTTTCTCTTCATCAAATTCAGTAACAACAACTTTGATTACTTCATCAAGTTTTACTACTTCGTTTGGATGATTGATTCTGCCCCAGCTAAGATCAGTGATATGGATAAGACCATCAACGCCGCCAAGATCAACGAACACACCGAAATCTGTTATTGCTTTTACAACACCTTCAAGAATCTGACCTTTTTCAAGACTATTAAGTACTGCATTTCTTTGATCAGAAATTTCTTCTTCAACAAGAACTTTATGGGATACAACAACATTTTCGGTTGGAACATTTACTTTAACAACTTTAAAGTCCATTGTCTGCCCGACGAATGCATCAAAATCGCGGATAGGTCTGATATCTATTTGTGAACCAGGTAAGAATGCTTCCATTCCCAAAAGGTCAACAACCATTCCGCCTTTAATTCTTTTAACAATTTTACCTTCGATAATTTCGCCGGTATCGTGTGCTCTGAGTACTTTTTCCCAGATTCTTAAGAAGTCAGCTCTTTGTTTGCTAAGAACAAGATTTCCTTCCTGATCTTCAACACTTTCAAGAACAACTTCAATTTCCTGTCCAATTTTAATCTCATTTACATTAGCAAATTCGATTTTCGGAATTGTACCTTCAGATTTAAATCCAACATCAACAATAACATTATCGCCTTGAATTCGTACAACTTTTCCCTTTATCAGTTCGCCTTCTTTAACATCTCTGAAAGAATCTGAATAAAGTTTGGCAAGAGCTAAAAATTCTTCTTGTGAATATTCATCATCGTTAAATTTAACTTTTGCTTTTTCATACTCATCGGGAGTCACTGTTTTTAGAGTCGTTTCTTTTGTTTCGGACATTAATCCTCCTAAAAATAATTTTCTGTTTTTCCAAGTCTAAGCCGTAAAACTCAGAGAAACAGAATGTTTAGTTTAACATTAGTTAAAACGGCTTAATTACTAATTACTTTAATTTTTCTTTTACACAATCCAATATTTTCTGAACCTGCTGTTCAATTGTAATATCAGAAGTATCAACTTCTTTTGAGTCCGGAGTTTTTGTTAAAGGGCTTGCTTCTCTATGAGAATCAATGTAATCCCTTGATTTAAGATTTTCCTTAACTTTTTCCAAAGGAACATTAGTGCCTTTTTCAGAAAACTCTTTAGCTCTTCTAATTGCTCGTTGGTCAATACTTGCAGTTAAAAAAATCTTAATATCTGCATTAGGAAAAACAACAGTAGTAATATCGCGCCCTTCCATTACCACACCGCCATCTTTTCCCATTTTCTGCTGTTTTTCTACAAGTATCTCTCTAACACTTTGTATCGCACTTATTTCGCTGACATTACTGTTAACCTCAAAAGATCTGATTTCCTTTGAAACATCTTCACCGTTTACAGTAATTTTGGTTTCACCATCAATAAAATCCAAAACAATATCCAATTGTTTAGCCAGCTCGATTATTTTATCGTTTTGCCCAATTAAACCTTTCCTTAGCGCAAACAAAGTAACTGCTCTATACATTGCACCGGTATCGATATAAAGATAGTTCAGCTTTTGAGCAACAAGCTTTGCAGTTGTGCTTTTTCCCGAACCCGCTGGTCCGTCTATGGCAATGATTAACTTTTTTGACATAGGCGTCAAAAATAGTTATAACTATTTAATAATCAAACGTTTAGAGAGATCAAAATATTCAAAAATTATACTTACTGTATTTGTTTACCGTTCAATTCTTCAAGTATAATTTTTTCGTACGGGTCTGCAATGTTCTGAGATTTATCTGGATTTTTTTGTGTTTTAGGTGTTTTTTCGTCCGATTTACTTTCTTTCACTAATCCTGAGCCAAATTTAAAGTTGATTTTTTTGCCGAAGATTTCCTTTGATTTCTTGGTTAAATAATCAATATGCAGCAGTAATGATGATTCGGTATTTTCATCTTCAGGCTCAAGATAAAGGTTAGTTCCATCAAAAATTGTTGGTTTTATTTTACTGAAGAATGGACTTAAAAGCAGAGATTTTTCATTACATACTATGTTTACAAATTCCTGCCATTTATCTGTTAATGGTCCAAGATTTAAATCTGTTTGTCCTCCGGTTTGGGATTCAACTTTTGGAGGAATAAAAGGTTCTGTTTTAACCTTTAGTTCTGATGTGGTATCAGTAGTTTTTAGTTGATTATTTATTGAGCTTTTATTTTTCAGCTCTTGTTTTTCAATTCTTGATTCAATCAGATCACTTTTTTTTTGCGGGAAATTCTGGGATTCAATTTGTGATAATATTTCTGACAAAGTAGCTGATTTTTCTAGACCAACTAAATTTGTAAGTGCAATTTCTATTTTAAGCTTTTGATTATTAGAATACCTGAGTTCCTGCTGCAGTTTGTTCAGATAATTTAATATCCTAAGCAAATCACCTTTTGAAAAAGTCTGAATGTAATTTATGTATCTCTTTTTGAATACATCGGCAGTTTCTATCAGCTCAGTTTTTTCTGTTATGATAACCGTCATAATATTTCTGAAATGTTCAATCAAACCATCAGTAAAGTCGATAAAATCCCAGCCATTTTGAAATATTCTATCCGTAGTTTCAAATACAATGTTATAGTTTTTGTCTAATACAGCATCAGAGATATTAAAGAATAAATCCTCGTCGATAAGATTTAACATTTTAGAAACAGTTTCTGCATTGATATTATCTCCGCAAAAAGATATAACCTGATCAAACAAACTTTGTGCATCCCTTAATGCACCATCAGCCTTTTTAGAAATTAAAGTAAGAGTTTTATCATCAATTGAAATTTTTTCCTGTTTTGCAATATTGCTGAGAGTTGTTTTAATTGTATTGAGTTGTATTCTTCTAAAATCAAAACGCTGACATCTTGAAATTATTGTTAACGGAACTTTATGAATATCTGTTGTAGCAAAAATAAATATTGTGTGCGGCGGCGGCTCTTCGAGAGTTTTAAGGAATGCATTAAATGATTCCCTGGTTAACATATGAACTTCATCAATTATATACACTTTATATTTACCGCGCGTTGGTGCATATTTTACTGATTCCCGTAAAGTTCTTATTTCATCTATTCCTCTGTTTGAAGCACCGTCGATTTCAATTATATCCATTGTTTGAGATTCATTAATAGCTCTGCACATTTCACATTCATTACATGGTTCAAAGTCTTTTGAATTTTCACAATTTAATGCTTTAGCAAGAATTCTTGCAGTAGTTGTTTTACCTACACCCCTTGGTCCGGTAAAGATATATGCATGAGCAATCCGGTTACTTTTAAGTGCGTTTTTTAACGTAGCAGTAATATGCTCCTGACCCACAACATCGTCAAATTTTTGCGGTCGCCATTTTCTTGCTGTTACCTGATATTCCATAATTTTTATATAATTTCTTTACTTAAATAATCTGATAGTTCTTCTAAATATTTTTTATCAGTTTCATTGAACGAGTCAAAATCAGTACTGTCTAAATCCAAAACTCCGAATAATTTACCATCTTTAAAAACAGGGACAACAATTTCTGATTTGGAGTCAACATCACAGGCAATGTGTCCATCAAATTTATTAACATCACTTACAATTATAGTCTGCTTCTTTTGTGCTGCTGTTCCGCAAACACCTGACCCGATTTTTATTTCTGTACAAGCAACCTTACCCTGAAATGGTCCAAGAAAAAGTTTCACGCCATCAAACAAGTAGAATCCAACCCAACTGATTTTACTGAATGTTTGTTTAAGTGCAGCCGTAAGGTTAGCTAAATTAGTAATAAGATGATCATTCTTGTTTAATAAACTTTTTATCTGTTTTATTAATAAAACATACTGCTCATCCAAGGCGGCTAAGGTATTTATCTGTAAAGATTCAGCCATTACTTTTTCTTTTTTACCGGACTTTTAACTGTTTGTGTTTTTTTTGATTTCAAATCCGGGAAAACATAAGGTATTGCTTCTTCAAGTTTTGAAATCGGAATAATCTTAAGACTTTCTTTAACTTTTTCAGGAATTTCTTTAAGATCAATTTCATTATCCTTTGGTATTAAGACAGTTTTTATATCATTACGTTTAGCAGCCAATAATTTTTCATTTAACCCACCAATTGCTAAAATTGAGCCGGTTAAAGTTATCTCACCAGTCATAGCAACATTATTTGAAGCAGGTTTACCGCTAATAGCTGAAAGCATAGCCATAGCCATTGTAATTCCGGCAGAAGGACCATCTTTTGGTATTGCACCTTCAGGCAAATGGATATGAATTTCTTTGCCTTTGAAAAAATCAGGATTTAATCCAAGCTGTTTGGCTTTCGATCTAAGATAACTTAATCCAGCGTGAGCAGATTCTTTCATTACATTTCCAAGCTGTCCGGTCAGTGTAAGTTTACCGCCGCCATTCATAATCGTAACATCAACAGTTAATATTTCGCCGCCAACACTTGTCCAGGCTAAACCGGTAACACTGCCGACTTTATTTAATTTGCTGTGTCTGTGTATTCTGAACCTTGGGGTTTTTAAATACTCTTCGATTTTAGCTTCATCAATAAAAAACTTATGAGTTTTTTTCTTAGCTCCGTTTCCTGATTCTTTCAAAACAATATCTCTGGCAATTTTTCTGCAGACTGTTGCAAGTTCTCTTTCCAGATTTCTTACACCAGCTTCACGTGTATATTCAGAAATTACTTTTTTAATAGAATCATCCGGTATTGTAACATTCTTATTTTCTATTCCATGCATTGCAAGCTGTTTAGGAAGAATATGTCTTTTTGCAATTTCAAGTTTATCATATTCTAAGTAACCGGGTAGTTCTATTATTTCCATTCTATCCTGCAAAGGCAGCGGAATATTGTATCTTACATTGGCAGTAGTTATAAACATAACCTGACTAAGATCATAATCAACTTCGATATAGTGATCATTAAAAGTATTATTTTGTTCGGGATCGAGTACTTCGAGCATTGCTGAGGACGGATCACCTCTAAAATCCATGCTCATTTTATCTATTTCATCAAGTAAGATTACAGGATTAATTGAGCCTGCTCTTTTCATTGATTGAATTATTTTGCCGGGCATTGATCCTATATATGTTTTTCTATGACCTCTTATTTCTGCTTCATCTCTAACGCCGCCAAGACTTATCCTGACAAAGCTTCTGCCGATAGCTCTGGCAATAGATTTGCCCAACGAAGTTTTACCAACACCGGGAGGACCAACAAAACATAATATCTGTCCTTTCATATTCTTAACAAGATTAAGTACAGCTATATGCTCGATAATTCTTTCTTTAGGTTTTTCCAATCCAAAATGATCTTCATCAAGAATTTTCTGAACGTGCTTAATATTAAGATTATCTTTAGTTCTGTTAGACCACGGGATATCAACAAGCCAGTCCAAATAGTTTCTAATAACTGTTGATTCAGGCGACATTGGAGGAGTCTTTTTTAATTTGTTGAATTCTTCAAATGCTTTTGTCTCCACGTCCTTTGGCATTTTAGCTTTAGTTATCTTTTCCTTTATCTTGGCAAAATCTGACGAGGTTTCTTCTTCATCACCAAGTTCATCCTGTAAAATTTTTATTTGTTCCTGAATTATAAACTTACGCTGGGTTTTGGCAATATTTTCCTGAACCTTTGTATCAATTTCCTTTTCAATTTTCAGTATATCAATTTCTGAATTAAGTACTTTAATAACTTCATAATATTGTTCTTTCAGGTCAAATTTAGAAAGCATATTCTGTTTAACATCTATCGATTGATTGATATTAGCGGCAGCATAAAATATTTTTCTGTCCGGCTCCTCAATGTTATCAAAAGCAGCAATAGTTTCATTTGGCAGGTTACGGCTAATCTTAACATAATCCTTGAATAACTGAGTCATTTGTCTGACCAGTGCATTCATTTCATGATCTGAAATTATCTGTGGAATTATTACTTCAATTTCTGCCTCAAAAAAATTCCTATTATCTGTAAATCTTTTTATTCTGCCCTGCAGTAAACCATCAACAAGTATTTTAAGTAATCCGTTTGGCAGTTTTAATATCTGTACAATTTTGGCAATTGTACCTTCCTGATAAAGATCTGTTGGCAGAGGATCTTCTATACTTGATTTTTTTTGAGTTGATAAAAAAATATATTTTGTATTATCTAAAGCATAATTTGCGGCTTTAATAGATTGCTCACGCCCCACTAAAACCGGGAAAATCATATATGGAAATATTACTATATCTCTTAAAGGTAAAATCGGTAATACCGAGGGAATATCATCAACAAGTGAATTATCGCCGCCTGATTTCTTTGTTTGTTCCTTCTCTTTTGTCAATTTATCTCCTAAGTTTCAAACATTATTTATTCAAATATACTTATTATGAAATGGGCTATCAAGGAAGTGAAGTATGCACTTAAAAATTTCTAAGGAGCTTTTTATTCAAGTAATTAACTGAATAAAATCTAACTGAATGAGAAATAGATTATTCCAAATATACTTTACTGATAATTTCCTTTATCACTTTTTCTCATTATTAAAATATGATATGCGTTCTTCCTGTTTCCAGAATATTTTTTGCTTTAATATATCTTCAACACAACTCAAGTTACAAATCCGATTTTATGATATTTACATTGCCGGATAAAGATTTTTTACATTTGTTCTAGTTTTGAAAAAACATAAAATGTCAAGTAACTCTCAATAAGTCAGAATATTTCAGAATCTCACTATTTTGATACTGAAACTATCACAAATTCTGAAATGGATTCAGGATTAGCTATGGTAAGTCTTGAATAGCTGTAAGAAAAAACTTTTCTGATGAATCACAATAATTTAAAATTTTTTAAGATGCTTCATTTTTTTCTATTAGAGGTCATTTTTTGTATATTTGCACCTGTTTTTCCAAAAATTAGAAAGAGTTATGCATCAATTTAAGGATTTAAATTCTGCTCAATTAGAAGCAGTAGAATATACTGAGGGACCTCAAATTATTGTTGCAGGGGCAGGTTCCGGTAAAACAAAAGTTCTTACATATAAAATAGCTTATTTATTAAAGAAGAATTTTTCACCAGAATCTATATTAGCTCTTACCTTTACAAATAAAGCTGCTAATGAAATGAAGGAGAGAATTAAAGAGCTGATAGGTAAAAAAGCTGATAATTTATGGATGGGGACTTTTCATTCAATTTTCGCAAAGATATTGCGGACTGAAGCAAAGCATATCAATTATAAAAGTAATTTTTCCATATACGATACAATTGATTCCCTTTCACTTGTATCGAATATTATGACTGATCTGAATATTGATATTGATAAATTCACACCAAACTCTATACGGCATCGTATAAGTTTTCTAAAAAATTATATGATAACACCTGAAGAATACCGGAAAAATCAGGTCAAGTCATTCCTTGATGAAAAAATATCAGATGTATTTTTTGAATACCAAAAGCGTTTGGTAGAATTTAATGCGATGGACTTTGATGATCTGCTTCTAAAACCAATTGAGCTTTTTAATGATAAGAAGAGTATTCATCAAAAGTATAAATCACGATTTGAATATCTGCTGGTTGATGAGTTTCAGGATACTAATAAAGCACAATATGAATTATTAAAATTGTTGGTTTCCAAAAATGGCTTAATCTCTGTCGTAGGTGATGATGCACAAAGTATCTATAGCTGGAGAGGCGCCAATATTGGTAATATGCAGGATTTCAGAAAGGATTTTCCGAAGTTCAAATTATTTAAACTTGAACAGAATTACAGATCAACAAAGATGATACTGAAAGCCGCGGATTCGGTAATTAAAAATAACAGCGAACAGGTTCCTAAAACTTTATGGACTGAGAACGAAGAAGGAGAACCTGTAATGCTTCTTAAGTGCGCAGATGAAAAAGATGAAGCATCTCAAATTGCTAAGTACATCAAACAGGAAGCTTCAAAGAAAAAAATTTCTTTTAAAGATTTTGCAATCTTGTATCGTACAAATGCTCAATCCCGGGCAATGGAGGATATTTTCCGAAAAGAAAAAATACCTTATACTATTATCGGCGGGCTGGAGTTTTATAAACGCAAAGAAGTTAAAGATGTAGTTGCTTATTTAAGAGTAATTTCAAATCAGAATGATGAAGAAAGTTTACTCAGGATTATGAACTTTCCTCAAAGAGGAATCGGCAGCACTACAATTGTCCGCATGATTGCATTTGCCCGAAAACATAATATCACTTTATTTCAGACTATGGGAAGAGTGTTTGAAGTAATTGATATCAAAGAAAGAATTCAGAAGAATGTAAAACAATTTAAAACTCTATTAGATAAATATATTTCGTTAAAAGACCAATTATCTGTTGGTGAACTTACCAGAGCTATGGTTGATGATCTGGCTCTGATACGAATGTTTAAAGAAGAAGCAACTCAGGAATCACTGCAGCGGATGGAAAACATTAATCAATTGCTTGCTTCCTTAAATGAATTTTCTGAAGTGAACTCTGATGCTAAACTGGAACAGTTTCTGGAGGAAGTTTCTCTGATTGCAGATGTTGATAATTATAAAGAGGATAAGAATTGTGTTACACTTTTAACAGTACATTCTGCAAAGGGGCTTGAGTGGCCTGTTGTGTTTGTAAGCGGATGCGAGGAGGAAGTTTTTCCTATTGCCAATAAATTTTTAAGCGATGCATCGGTAAGTGAAGAAAGAAGATTGTTTTATGTTGCGTTAACCCGTGCACAGAAAAAAGCTTATATCACACACGCAAGATCACGTTATAGATTTGGTGAAGTAGCTTATCAAAGCAGATCAAGATTTATTGATGAACTTGATCCTGCTACGTATAAAGAACTGAATGGCGGATTTAACAGAAAAGCTAATCGTAAAACAAAAAAAGAGATGTACTATGAATATTTTGAGAAGGTTGGTTACGAAAGTTTTGATAATGATGGCGCAACTCTGAAGATCGGAAGCAGAGTAATGCATGATAAATTTGGATTAGGAAAAGTTATTGACGTTACTGGAGCCGGAGATATGACTAAAGCAACAGTTCATTTTGAAGGAAATAATGTTAAACAATTAATGCTTAAATTTGCTAAACTTAAAGTATTATAATAATCTGATTTAATTTAACAGGAGTAGTTACAAATGACGTATGCACCTAAGAAACTCGCAATATTAGTAGGTGGAGGACCGGCGCCGGGCATTAATAGTGTTATCGGTGCTACAACAATTAGAGCAGCAGTTGAAGGAGTTGATGTTATAGGAATTAAAGATGGCTTTCAATGGATAATGCAGGGAGATATAAACCATGTGAAGGACCTTACTATACACAATGTCAGCAGAATCCATTTTAGAGGAGGATCTTATATAGGAATTTCAAGAGCAAATCCAACAAAGGATCCTAAACACTTAGAAAATACAGTTATTTCTTTGCTAAGGCTTAATGTTGATAAACTTATAACTATCGGCGGTGATGATACTGCTTACAGCGCACTTAAAGTTAATGAAATGGCTTCCGGAAGAATTAAGGTCGTTCATGTTCCAAAGACAATTGATAATGATCTTGACCTGCCGCATGGAATCCCGACTTTCGGTTTTCATACTGCAAGACATATTGGTGTAGAACTGGTTAAAAATCTGATGGTTGATGCACAAACAACTTCAAGATGGTATTTTGTTATTTCGATGGGTAGAAAAGCCGGACATCTTGCACTTGGAATTGGTAAAGCAACCGGAGCTACATTAACTTTAATTCCTGAGGAGTTTTCTAATAAAAAAATAAAATTATCTCATATTGTAGATATTCTTGTCGGTGCAATCATTAAAAGATTAAGTTATGGTAAGCCTGATGGCGTTGCTATTATTGCCGAAGGACTGGTTGAACATCTTGATACTTCAGACTTAGATACTTTAGTGGAAATAGAAAGAGATGCACATGATAATATCAGAATTGCGGAGATAAATTTTGGTGAAATATTAAAAGCGAAAGTTCAGGAGAGATTAAAGGAATTTGGATTAAAGTCCACAATAGTTGCAAAGAATATTGGTTATGAGCTAAGATGTGCTGATCCGATTCCCTTTGATATGGAATATACAAGAGACCTTGGTTTTTCGGCTGCTCAGTTTATTTTATCAGAAGGAAGCGGTGCAATGGTATCAATACAGAATGGTATGTTTGTACCGATGTACTTTAAAGATATAATTGATCCGGCAACTATGAAAACCAAAGTAAGGATGGTAGATCCGGCATCAGAAAGCTTTTATATAGCAAGACACTATATGCTTAGATTAAATCAGGCTGATTTTGCTGATCCGCATGAACTGGCTAAACTTGCAGCAACAGCAGGGATATCAATTGAAGCATTCAAACAGAGCTTTGGTTATCTGATTGAAAATGATCTTTTATATCAGTTTATTAAACAAGGTATTTTTGCGATTGATGCTACCGAATCAAATTTAGCTCACAGATACAGCGCTGACAGGGAAGAAGATCATTATAGCGAATAGATATTGTTTGTTTTATTCAGCCCGGGTAAATATCCCGGGTTTTTTTATTTAATAACACATCACTATATATTTGTACATAAAACAAATTATGATGAATATGAAAAACCATCCTAAAAAATTTAATGTAGGTTTAATTCAAATTAGCCTTTCAAAAAATCCGGACAGTAATTTAAATAAAGCAGTTGAATGGATAGAGAAGACTGCTGAAAAAGGTGCACAGGTAATTTGCTTACCTGAACTTTTCCGCTCGCAATATTTCTGTCAATCAGAAGACATTAATTTTTTTGATTTAGCTGAAACTATTCCGGGTCCTTCTACTGATGCTATTTCTAAGATTGCTAAAAAACTTAAAGTAGTAGTGCTTGTTCCTCTTTTTGAAAAGCGGGCGGCGGGACTTTATCATAATTCAATTGCAGTGGTAAATACAAAAGGTGAAGTATCAGGTGTTTATCGAAAGATGCACATACCAGATGATCCTGCATTTTATGAAAAATTTTATTTTACTCCCGGTGATTTGGGTTTTAAATCTTTTGATACCGGGTTTGGGAATATCGGAACATTGATTTGTTGGGATCAATGGTATCCGGAAGGTGCAAGATTAACTGCTTTACAAGGCGCAAGTGTTCTGTTTTATCCGACTGCAATCGGCTGGCATCCGCATGAAAAAGAAAATCATGGCAAACCTCAGTTTGAAAGCTGGCAAACTATACAACGCTCACATGCAATTGCAAATGGGGTGTATGTCGCTTCAGTTAATAGAATTGGTCTTGAAAAGGAAACAAAAGATTCGGCAGGTATAGAGTTTTGGGGAAAAAGTTTTATCTGCGATCCTCAAGGTATCATTATAGCAGAAGCGTCGCACGATAAAGAAGAGATTTTGATTGCCGAAATTGATATTGATAGAATTGAATATATAAGACGCAATTGGCCCTTTTTAAGAGATAGAAGAATTGATTCTTACGGGGATATCAATAAGAGGTTCTTGAAATAAAGTGCTGTATATACCTTATCAAATCCGTTTAAAAGAAATTTGATTTATTAAAAGATGAAAACAAAATTTAGATTACCTGCAGAGTGGGAATATCACGAAGCTACGTGGATTGGTTGGCCCGCAAATAAACAAGATTGGCCTGGTAAGTTTCAACCAATTCAATGGGTCTATGGTGAAATTGTAAGATATATTTCACGTGCTGAAAAAGTTAGAATCATTGTGCAATCAAAAGAACATCAGAAAAAAGCAGAAATAGTTTTAAATGCAGTTGATGCTGATTTTTCCAATATCGAATTCTTTAAGCTTTCAACAGATAGAAACTGGCTGAGAGATGCAGCACCTCAGTTTGTAAAAAATAAAAAGAATAAAACTGTTTTAGTAAAGTTCGGCTTTAATGCCTGGGCAAAGTACGGCAATTACAAACTTGATGATAAAATTCCGGCAATGATCTCCGATAAGCTTGGGTTAAAACTAATTAAAGCCTTATACAAAAGTCGAAATGTTGTGCTGGAAGGCGGCAGTATTGATTACAATGGTTTTGGAACAATAATAACTACAGAAGAGTGTTTAATGGATTCTGTAACTCAGGTGCGTAATTCCGGATTTACAAAAAAAGACTATGAAAAAGTTTTTGAAGAATATCTTGGAGTAACCAATGTTATCTGGCTTAATAAAGGAATAGCAGGTGATGATACTCATGGTCATGTTGATGATATAACCAGATTCGTAAACAAGAATACAGTTGTTACAGTTATTGAGACACATCCAAACGATTCTAATTACATTCCTTTGATGGAAAACAAAGAGATTTTGGAATCAGCAAAACTTGAAGATGGTTCTGGTTTAGAAATTGTTGAATTGCCAATGCCTTTACCTGTTTTTTTTAAGGGTGAAAGATTACCTGCCAGTTATGCTAATTTTTATATTTCCAATTATGCTGTTTTAGTTCCAACATTTAACGATCCAAATGACAAAACTGCATTGGGGATTTTATCTGAGTTGTTTCATGATCGTCCTGTAATAGGAATTCATGCTGTTGATTTGATCTGGGGACTTGGAACGCTTCATTGTTTAACACACGAGCAGGTGTTCTAACAGCATCTTTAAGATTTTAAATTAAAATCTTTTTAGCAGAGTCCTTTTATTATTACCGATCTTTACCAATACCACTCCGCCAATTATTATAACGGATGCGATAACAATGAAAAGATTCAATTGTTCATTCAGAAAAACCCATCCGAGAAAAAGTGCAATTACCGGATTAATATATGCGTAAGTTGAAACCAGTGAAAGAGGCAGGTGCTCAAGTGCGTAAATATATGAACCATAGCCAAAAATTGAGCCGAAGATAATCAGATATGCCAAAGATAAAAAACCATCTTGAGTAAATTGTAAATGATTAAACTCACCAAGAATAAATCCCAAAATAACCTGAACACTTCCTGCAAACAGCATTTGAATTGAAGCGCTCATTAAAGGATGAACACTTACTTTTTTGTATTTAGAATAGACTGATCCCAAAGACCAAGCAATCACTGCACCAAGGATACATAAAACACCGACCAAATATTTTGAATCAAAAATATACTTAAGATCGCCGCCAAAAATCAGAACAACACCTAAACCACCCACAATTAAACCTAAGATCGTTAATCGGCTTAACTTCGGTCCTTTGGGAAGTAAAGATTCAACCCCAACCATCCAGAAAGGAACAGTTGTGATAAGTAAAGCTGCTAATCCGCTTTCAATCCATTGTTCTCCTACAACAACCAGCCCATTTCCGAAGCCAAGCAATGCAGTTCCAATTATCAAAATATGTTTTATGTCACCTTTTTTTGGAAGAGCTTTCTTTTTAAAAATTAAAATTGCAATTAAAAATAAACCCGCAGCAACCCATCTGAATCCTGCAAACAGCATTGGTGGCATTGTTTCAACCCCGATTCTGATAAAAAGATATGTCGTTCCCCAGATTATACATATTGCAATCCAGGCAAAGTATGCTTTGATATTTGGTTTATCCATAAAAAAATTCTCTGTGCAAACTTAATTAATATTAATTAAACTTTGATGTTTTTTACGGCTTGCAGTCATCAAATAGTTAAATCATTTATTCATTGTTAGAATCTTAATGAAGCAAATATCAAATCTAGTTTTTTTATGCTTGTAGATAATTCCATTAAGGCTTTATCTTTGTTTTAATAAAATAAAATCTTAAGGATGCAAATGACAAGATTACGATTTGTTGGCTATCTTTTATTCTTTATCGTTTTATCATTTCAGCAAATTATTTTTGCGCAGGGGAGTGATGTAGTTAAAATTGCTGTTAAAGAGTCTTCTGTAAAAGTTAGTCAGGGAGATGAATTTAAAACAACTCTCGAAATTACTATTGATCAAACCTGGCATATTAATTCCCAGAAACCTAACGATGATTTTTTAATCCCAAGCGAAATTACTGCAAAGGGAAATGGTGTTAAGTTAATAAAGGTCATCTATCCTGAAGCACATAATATTAAACTCGCATTCTCTGAAGAATTGGTTTCAGTTTATGAAGGGACTGCATCTGCTAAATTAACTTTCAGAGTCGATAAAAATGCACCGGTTGGTAAACAGAAAGTTCTGGTCACACTTGATTATCAGGCTTGTAATGATATGACTTGTATGCCGCCGAACGATGTAGCTGCTGAGTTTGAAATTGAAGTTACTGAGAATCAATCAAAAGATACCTCTCAGGTAGCAGTTACTTCTGATACTGATGTGAAAGATTTGGAAAGCGATTTTGAGCAATTAAAGAAAAATTCTCAGCAGAGCCAATCTTCTGATGAAAATTCAATTGCTTCTACACTTGAAGGCAGCGGAATATTTCTCAGTTTAATTTTTGTATTTCTCGCCGGTCTTGCATTAAACCTTACTCCTTGCGTTTATCCTTTGATTCCAATTACAATAGGATATTTTGGAGGTCAAGCAGAAGGTAAAACAAGCCGACTTGTTCTGCTCGGTTTGTTGTATATGCTTGGTATGGCTTTAACTTATTCTGTTGTGGGAGTAATTACTTCACTTAGCGGTGCAGTGTTCGGTTCGCTTTTGCAAAACCCATTTGTGATAATAGTAATTGTTTTATTGTTTGTTGCATTGGCACTAAGCCAGTTTGGTGTTTATGAATTTAAATTACCGGATTCACTTGTTGCTAAAGCCGGTGGTGCTAAAGGCGGAACATTCGGAGCATTTTTTATGGGACTGACTATGGGTATTGTTGCTGCACCCTGCATTGGTCCGTTTGTGCTTGGATTAGTTACTTATGTTGCCGCAAAAGGAGACCCGCTTTATGGATTCCTTATGTTTTTTGTTCTTGCGCTCGGGCTGGGACTTCCATATTTGTTCCTTGCAATCTTTTCAGGTAAAATTAAAAGTTTACCAAGAGCAGGAATCTGGATGGAGGGAGTTAAGCACATTTTTGGTTTTATACTAATCGGAATGGCACTGTATTTCTTAGACCCAATTCTGCCAAAAGTTGTTCAGGGATATGTTTTACCAGTTTTTGGAATAATAGCTGCTTTGATACTTTTATTTATTGATAAAACTGCGAATGATGCAAAGGGATTCAGAACTTTTAAGACAGTATTTTCAGTTGTTGTGCTTGCATTATCAATTTATGTACTTATCCCTTCTGAAAAACTTGAACCTGAATGGAAGCAATTCTCTATACACGGATATCAATCATCATTGAATAATAATGAAAGAATGGTTATTGATTTTTATGCCGATTGGTGTATCCCGTGCAAAGAATTAGATGCAATTACATTTTCAGATAAACGGGTAATTGAAAAGTTTGATCGCTTTACTGTTTACAAAGTAGATATGACAAAAAATAATGAGACCAATGAACAGCTCAGAAAAAAATTTAATGTAATCGGAATGCCGACTGTTCTGATTATTGATGCGAAAGGAAATGAAACAAAACGAATAACCGGATTTGTAAACGCTGATGAGTTTTTAAGATATGTTTCTGATGTTGAGTAAACTGTAAATGCTGTCCGCCGCTAAAATTTGATTATCAATCCCGAGTGAAGCCGGGAACAGATAATTTTATACAGGATTATTCTTCGACTTCACTCGATTTAATTTTAATAAATATATTTCAAAAAGCTTAATTCTTTTAAGCTTTTTATTTTTTCAGCAAATCTCTGATTTCAGTTAGCAGTTTAACATCTGCCGGGGGTTCGGGTGGTGCAGCAGGTGCTTCTTCCTGTTTCTTCTTCAATGAGTTCATTGCTTTAATTGCCATAAAGATTGCAAATGCAATAATTAAAAAGTCAATAATTGTATTTATAAACATACCATATTTCAGAAGTACGGGTTCGACACCTTCGGAGCCTTCTTTAATTGTGATAGCAAGATTAGAAAAATCCATTCCACCAAGTAAAATTCCGATTGGAGGCATAATTACATCAGCAACAAAAGATGAAACGATCTTGCCAAAAGCACCGCCGATTATAATACCAACAGCCATATCTACAACATTGCCCCTCATTGCAAACTCTTTAAATTCTTTAATCATACTCATTGTATTTCCTTTCAGTAAAATTTTTTAAATAGTTAGTTATAATGAACTGACAGACAAAGATAAAAATTAAGCGGCTATATAAAAAGAAACCGCAGTGATTAAGCTGCGGTTTCTTATAATCAGAAAAAGTAATTACTTGATGAGGAGCATTTTTTTAGTTTGAACAAAATCGCCTGCATTAATCGTGTAATAATAAATTCCACTTGGCAGACCAGAAGCATCAAAATTAATCTGATGATATCCTTGTTCCTGTAAATCATTTACAAGAACTGCTACTTCTTCACCAAGCGAATTATAGACTGACAACTTTACATTAGCATTATCTTTAAGAATATATCCTATCTTTGTCGAAGGATTGAATGGGTTCGGATAATTTTGAACTAAAGCATATTTATCAAGACTTGCAACTAAAACATTTATTACTTCTGAATACTCATACTGACCGTTGAAATCTATTTGTTTTAACCGGTATGAGTAGTTTCCCTGAGCTAAGTTTCTATCAACATAAACATAATCTGTATTATTAGTTGTTGTTCCTTTTCCTTTAACATATCCAACAGTTACAAAATCACTATTGTTCAGACTTCTTTGGATTTCAAATCCATTATTGTTCAACTCAGTTGCAGTTGACCAATTCAAAGTAACTTGCTGATCCTGAGCAGTTGCAGTAAATGAAGTTAATTCAACAGGAACGACCTGATTATATTTTGCGATACATAATGCCATATTTGATACACAGGCATTATAATTTGCACCAATTGAAACACCGTAATAGAAAACAGTTGATTCACCGGGATTTATACTTACCGGATCCTGACCCATAATAGCTACTGCACCATCGCCGGCAGCATTAGCAACCAGCATCGGATCGAATGAATTTTGTGTTAACCATGTATAATAAAGTGAATCATTGGCATAAGGGTCTGTCCATGGAATCAATTTGAGTGATTTCTGAGTATGTGATAAAAACTTTGCATTAACATAGAATCCTTTATGTATCATTAAGGAAAGTGTTGAAGCATCCCATTGTAAAGTATCATTTTCATAAGTACCATTGATACGTGGTATAATCTCCAAACCTATTGCTGCATTGATAGCAGAAGTTTCGTTATTCTTTACAGTTGTTTTAACTAATAAATAAGGATCATTTGTCCAACCGTAAATATTGTAGCTTACGCTAACATTTGGCGGAAGATTAGAGTATGTATTGTTGATTGTAGATGTAACTTCAAAATCGCTCATTAATGGTGAACCAACTGTTGCTGCAGGAACTTCAGAATTCTGATCTTCATTATAATCAAACACTGCTGAGGTACTTACACCGACTAAAATAGAAATTCTCTCAATTTGTCTGGTTGTCAGATTGTCTGAGAATACTCTTTGTCTGCCCCCATTACTTTGATTTACACCTATTGCTCCTGTATAGAAACTCTGAGAAAATCCATCCGTTAAAAAAAGGATAGATAAGAAGAGCACAGTAAGTATTGAAAAAGTTTTTTTCATAACACACTCCTTTGTTTTTTTTAATTACTTATTTGTTGGATTTGTTAATAACTATTTATTAACTGATTTTAACCTAATAATTTGAGATTTAATTGTCAATCATTTTCAGGAAGATGTACTAAAAAAAAGGCGAGCCTTAGCTCGCCGGTTATATTATTTTGAGAATCTGGCAGGTCCTGCTGCTTTTACTTCCTCAGAACAGCCATCAGCAAACAATTTAAAGTTTTCAATAAATCTTGCAGCAAGTGCATCATACTTTTTCCAGTATTCGTCTTTATTGCCCCATGAGTTTGATGGCTCTAATACATCTTCAGGAACATCAGGACAAGTTACCGGAACTTCAAATCCGAATAATTTATCTTTTCTGAACTTTACTTTTTCAAGTTTTCCTTCCAGCGCAGCATTAAGAAGATTTCTTGTATGCCGTATGCTTATTCTTTTTCCTACTCCAAACCTTCCGCCAACCCATCCTGTATTTACCAGCCAAACATTTGCATTATGTTTTAACATTCTTTCTTTAAGCATTGCTGCATATTCAAATGGATGACGAACCATAAATGGTGCGCCAAAGCAGGCAGAGAAAGTTATTTGCGGTTCAACTCCAAGCCCGATTTCTGTTCCGGCAATTTTAGATGTATAACCGCTTATAAAATGATATTGAGCCTGCGCAGGATTTAACTTTGCAATCGGCGGAAGTACTCCCGATGCATCGCAAGTTAAAAAGATTATATTCTTCGGATGAGTTCTGACATATCCATCTGGAACAACGTTTGGAATAAATTCTAATGGATAAGAGCATCGTGTATTTTCAGTAATCTGATCATCATCCAGATCAATGTATCTGCTAACAGGATCAAAGACGACGTTTTCTAATATTGTTCCGAATCTTCTTGTTGTTGCATAAATCTCAGGCTCGTGCTCAGCAGATAGACGGATTACTTTTGCATAACATCCGCCTTCAAAATTGAAAACACCTTGTGAGCTCCAGCCATGTTCATCATCTCCGATTAATTTTCTTTTTGGATCTGCTGAAAGAGTGGTTTTACCCGTACCGCTTAATCCGAAAAACAAAGCTACATCACCATCTTTACCAACATTTGCTGAGCAGTGCATTGGGAGAACATCTTCGAATGTTAATAAAAAGTTAAGAAGTGTAAACACTGATTTTTTAATCTCACCGCCATAGAGACTATTTGCTATAACTGCTATCCGCTGTTCAAAGTTCAGGATTATTCCTGTTTCAGTTCTTGTTCCGTCAACTGCGGGATCAACTTTGAAACCAGAAAGTGTAAGAACAGTAAAATCAGGTACAAATTTTTTCAATTCGTCTCTGTTTTCTGTTGTAATGAACATATTTCTTGCAAATAAGCTGTGCCATGCTTTTTCAGTGATAATTCTAATAGGCATTCTGTATTCGGGGTCTGCCCCAACATAGCAATCCTGAACGAATAATTCTTCACCCTGAAGATAAGCCTGCACTCTTCCCATAAGCTGATTAAACTTTTCAGAACTGAATGGACGGTTATAAACGCCCCACCAAATCTTATCTTTGGTGCTTGCTTCTTGCACAATGAATTTATCAGCAGCGGCACGCGCTGTATGTTTACCGGTGTTTACAATCAGCGGTCCGTGTTTAGAAAGTTTACCTTCATTTCTGAAGATAGCTTCTTCATATAAAGCTTCATCAGGTAAATTCCAGAACACACGATCAAGATCAGTAAATCCCTGATTCTTTAATCTGTAATCTGAAGCAAGTTCTTGTGCCTGCTTTGTTGCTGGTGTATTGAATTCTAAATATTTACTCATGCCCAGTCCCTCACTAATTTTCTATCACCAATATAAAGTTCATTTGGTGAATTGGGGTCTAAAGCCCATTTCATTCTCTCAATACCTTCCTGAATATCTTTTATTGTTCCGCAATAACTTAGTCTCAAATGACCATCAAGACCGAACTCTTTACCGGGAACAGTTAAAACCTGTACTTTATCAATTAAAAATTCTGAAAGCTTATTTGAGTCTTTCATATAAGCACTGAAATCGGCAAAGCAATAAAATGTTCCATCAGGTTTATGAACTTTAATTCCTTCAAAAGATCTTAAGAGATCAATCATAACATTTCTGTTATTTTCTAAAGTTGTGCGTAAACTTTCAACACCTGATTGTATTCCGTTAATAGCTCCAACTGCTGCTTTTTGCAAAAGAACAGATGGACCGGAAGTCTGATGCCCCTGAATATTAGCCATTGCTTCGATAACTTTTTTGTTTCCGACAGCCCAGCCGATTCTGTAACCTGTCATAGCATATTGTTTTGAAACTCCGTTAATTACTATAATCTTAGAGTTATCATCCAGCTTTTTTGCAAACTTGAAAACATTAATTGGTTTCTTTCCATCAAAGATAAGACGATGATAGATATCATCCATAATAAGCCAGATATCTTTCTTCTCACAGAATTCTACTATCTCTGCAATAAAATCCGCACTGTACATTGCGCCGGTAGGATTATTAGGACTGTTGATAATAATCGCTTTTGTATAAGATCCAACTCTGCTGGAAATATCTTTTATATCTGGATAAAATGAACCGTCTTCAGGCAAAGCTGCAACCGGAATTGCGCCAATCAATCTTGCCATATCCGGATAACTAACCCAATAAGGTGCAGGAAATAATACTTCTTCCTGCGGATTTAATACTGCCTGTAATGCAACCATTATTGCTTGCTTTGCACCACTTGAAGCAATTACATTTTCTGGCTTTACTTTTCTTTCATAAAATTCTTCGGTATACCGGATGACTGCCTGTTTTAATGCGGGGATACCATCAGCCGGAGCGTATCTGACTTCACCTGTATTTACATGTGCAATAGTTGCCAGCATTGCATCCATTGGTGCTTTACTTTTTGGTTCACCTCCACCAAGGTGAATTACAGGATCTCCTTTTTCTTTTAGAATTGCAAATTTTTCATTCAACTTTAAAGTTGGTGAGGCTTTAATTGATTTTGCGATAAGACTGAGACTCATACAAGAACCTCTAATTAAGTGAATAATATTAATTAAAAATTAACACCACTAAATTATTTGTGATGCGTAACAGAAACAAGGAAATAACTTAGATTTTGTTAATCCATACCACTAAAAAATTGTTCTCGAAAAATTATTAAATGCAGAATATAAATCTGACTCACTGTATGATTATCTAAAAATCTCTTTTCTATTTTGAAACTTGTAAGGATTGGATACAAAAAAATCTATTAGATGCCTTAGCTGATACAATCTGAATAAAAGTTGTTGCTAAGATTACTCGAAACCTTAACTCATTTCTAAGGATTAAACCAAAAACCTAGGTTAGAATGACTGTATCAAATAAGCAGTTATAGTTTATATTCATTGAACATTCTTAAAACTACTTAGTGTTTGTAAGTTACAATTTCGATAATTTTCATCATTAAATCAGCAAAAATTTTGAACTCGGTAATACTTAAAATTCTTTTGACAACTTTTTTATTAATGAGTTGTTTGTATCCTCAAAAATCAGATAAGCAAATTTATCTGTCAGTCAGTCCCTTAAAATCTTTTAGTACCGGTGATTTTGAAGATATCTGGAACGCTGATATAGGCATTGCAGGTGAATTTCGTTTTGATCATCCGATAGGACAATTAGGTGCTGGATTAAGTTTAATGAAATTTAATAGTAAAAATTATTTAACTCCTGGATTTTTTGGATTAGATTATTATTTCCTGTACAGAAATCAATTTGAATTATTTTCTGGTCTGAGTTTAATTACTGGATTTGATTTTGGAATTTATGAGTTTCGATTTGAAGATGGAGATTTTTATGAAAGCCATGCAGAACAGATTGAAAGAGAATTTGCTCTGAAAATTGTTTCTGGTTTTAATTTTAAAATTTATAATTCTTGGTACACAGAGTTTGGAGCTGGTTACAGTTACATCTTTACTAAAAAGAAAATTGAATTACTTTCTTTTCGGATTGGATTAGCTAAATCATTCACTGCACCAGACTGGCTAAGTGAGTTCCTGGAATGAAAAATGTCTTCCAAAACTTAGCAGTGATTTTTCTATTGACTTTTTGTACTGTTTATTCTCAATCTGCAGGTGAAATAATTTTAAAAAGAACTGACTTGAAATTATTTCCAATACTTAGACTATCAGACATTTATTCTGTTCTGCCTCAGATAGATTTATACACACTTGATGGATACCATCATACTTCATTAAGAAATAATTTATTCGAACAAACACCGGCAGATATTACCATATTAATAAACGGAGTAAATACTGATTTTGGGTTTTTAGATAAAGTTAATTTGAGCCAACTGCCATTAGACCCGAATTCAATTGATTCAATCGTTATAAAATATTATCCGGTCAATTATTCCGGAAATTACTCAGCAGGCGTTTTAATTGATTTTATTACAAAAGAGCTGCCGGAGGATATATCATTTTCATTGAGCTATTCAACCGGAAACGAAACAGGTGATCCTGGTCCGTACAGATACACAAAATATTTTAGTAAGAATGTAGATCAATTTGGTCCAAACACTTCAATTATTTCCAGTTATGGAAATAATAATTTCGGACTTTCACTTAATTTTATCGATCAGGTCTCACCCGCAACCGATGAGGCAATTTTAATGCGTACTCCGAATTTTATTTTTCAAAATTATCAGGTTCGCTATTCGGGTTTGTCGGTAAATTCATACTTTAAGAATAATAAAAGTCAGCATAGTTTGTTTACTGCATTCAGTAAAACTGGTCAACCCTTAATCGGTTATGTATATGGAGCTGATATATATTTTGACGATAATTTAAGCACTGAGATTCCCTACCAAGGTCAGGATATTTATTTTGTTTCAGGTAATAAAATACTTTTAAATGATGAGGATATAATAAGTATTGATTTGAATTTTAAACACTCAAGTGCTGAACAATCAAAACTTTCAAATGATTACAATTTCAAATTTGACAATCTATTGATTAACAGCAAAGCAGGATTTAAGTCATCAGTTGGAGTGATAAATTACTTTGCCGGTTTATCTTTTGAATATCAAAATCTGGACTCTAAAAGTGATAAAATAAATCATAGAAGAAATATTACTTCTTTTTTTGCATCATTTGATTTTAGAACTACAAAAAAATCAAAGCATACAATTGATTTTAATCTCAGAAAAGAAAAAAGAACATCAGCCTTTTTTAGCAATATCACCAGCCTGTTTGAGATAGATAATCAAAATCTTTTTATGTTTTCAGCTTCACTTGGCAATATGTATAACAGAGAAAGCCTGTCCGGACATCTAAAAAATACAGGTCAGTTTTCATTTGACAATGACACAATAGTAAGTTACCATAAAGCTCATAACAAATTATCCTATCTCTTTAATTTTGATTACAACTATAAGCAGAATAATACAAGAATTAATTCCGGTATCACTTGTTTTGATGATAATGGTTTGAATTATATTCTTAATGATTTTAATTATAATGATCAGGAAAGAATAATAGAAAATAATAGTCAGAAATTATTTGCAGATATTGGAGGCAGCCGATGCGGGTTTTATTTAGGTATAGGGCATAGATTCTTAAAAGAATTTGAAGGCAGATTTTATTACCGCTATGAATTTAATTTAACAGGTGATGAGATTTACAAAATGCTAATGAAAAGGATACCTGCTCATAAAGTATTTTATTTATTAACATATCAGCCAGCCGAAGATCTTTATGGCTCGATTGCTTTTACATATTTATCATCTTCAGAATGGATTGAATACAGAGATATTGGAGTAGCTCTTAATGGTTTATATAAAAGTAAACTATCACAAAAATTTTTGATAGATTTTTCAATAACAAAAAATTTATGGAAAGAAAAGATTAAAGTTTCTGCGGCTATTAAGAATTTGTTAAACAACAGGATTCAATATCATCCGGTTGGCGGTACCTTCGATCTGACATTCTATCTGAAAGTTGAAGTTAATTTTAACTCAGTACTAAAAATATGATATTGAAAATTTTAGAAATGATTTAGTAAACCATTGGTATTAGTACCAATTAGTAGCAATGCAATCAGTTTCTTATTAGTAAACCCTTAGTTTTCGTCAAAATATCAATATGTGATTAGCTACTTTGCAAATATTTGGTAAAATCAATAAATTATAGTATAAATATTATATACAATTACTTTTTTGAGAATACCCAAATGAAAAACTGTATAAAACCATTTCTCTTAGTCTTACCACTTATCATAGGATTTTTTAGCTGTCAAACTGTAAATCGTGGTTTGGTAATAGAGGAGCCGGATTTTGATTTAAACAAGTTGAAAGGCAAGGAAGTACTTATATCTGTTCCTCAGGTAATTGAAAACAATATTTCAAAAGCAGCAGAGTTGCCGTTTTTTGGCAGTGATGATTTTTCTAAAAGAGAAAGTATTGATACAGATATTCAAAATCTTATGATGAAAAAAATTTCAGAGAATCTGGATCTATTTATTCCGAAGTCTTTGAATAAAGCTTTTATACTTGAAAATAACAAAGGCTCAAAAATTCTTATACCAATCATAAAGAAAGATGGAATATACAGAGCTGCGTCAAAAACAGAGTTAAACATAGATGAAAAGCTTACCCAAGATGGTGATTATATTTTAATTCCTTTAGCAATTCAATTGGATGATGTACGAAATATCAATGAGCGTTATCAAAGTGCAGATTTAGTTGAACCTGGGATTGAAGCATCTATTAGTTATGCAGTTTATGGCATAAATGAAAAAAAGATTGTTATTACCGGCTTTGTGTTGGGCGTAGCTAAAAAAAGTTATATGATAGATAAATCACTTGGCAAAGACGATATATACTTTGCTGTTGATGAAGCTATCAAGGCTTTGGTAACAGAGTTTAGAAAATAATTGAATGTTAACGTATAGACCACAAACAGGATTATCTTTTAAGATAGTCACATCTATTTTCCTTAGTATTTCATTCATACTACTGGTTATATTTTTATATAACTACAATGTTACCAGTACTATTATTGAAAAAAAGATTGAAGACAATGCTGAAAACCTTGCACAGAATAAAATTAATCAGGTTGAAAAAGTATTGATTTCTGTTGAAAAAGTTCCGCAAAATATTGCAAACCTTATTGAAAAGATTTCATATACCGAGGAACAGCTAATTGAAATATTAAACACGATGGTTGGTGAAAATGATGAGATTTATGGAGCTACGATTGCTTTTGAACCATTTATGTTTGACAATAATAGAAAATATTTTGCCCCTTACGTTTACAAATCATTTGGATCATTAAAAGCCGTATCACTTGGAACAGAAACATATAACTATCATTCTGCTGATTGGTACACTGTTCCCAAGTCACTTGGCAAAGCTGTTTGGAGTGAACCATATTTTGATAAAGGCGGCGGTAATGTTATTATGTCCACTTTTTCGGTTCCAATATTCAGAACGATTGATGGTCAAAGAAAAATTATCGGAATAATAACTTCGGATATATCTTTAGAATGGCTTGATCAGATAGTATCAACTATTAAAGTTCTTGAAACAGGTTATGGTTTTCTGATTTCAAAAGAAGGACGGTTGATAACATATCCCGAAATTGAAAAGATAATGAACTATACAATATTTGATTTGGCGAGATCATTGAAGTCACCTCAGTTAGATAAGGTTGCAAATAAAATGATTAAGGGTCAAACTGGCTTTGCTAAAATAAACTATAATGATGGAACAAATGGAATAGTTAATTGGATTTATTACTCATCTATTCCGCACAATGGCTGGTCGTTAGCGGTAATGTATCCTCTGGATGAACTTACAGATGAGCTGGATTCTTTGAACAGAAAAATAATTGCATTAAGTGTTTTTGGTATTGTAATCTTATTTGCGGTTATAATGATAATATCAAAATCTATTACAAGACCATTAACCAAATTATCAATAGCTGCGGATCATTTTGCAAAAGGTAAAATGGATTTTCCATTATCTGAAGTGAGTTCAAATGATGAAATTGGACATCTGGCAAAATCCTTTATTTTTATGCGGGATGAACTTAAGAGAAAAATGAACGAACTTCATGAAGCTTACCAGGAAATAAGGGATACAAAAACAAAATTAGAAAAATATAACAGATCACTTGAAGAAATTGTTAATCAGAGAACAAAGGAAGTTCTTGTTGAAGCCAAAGAATTAAATGAATTGAAATCACGATTTATTTCTATGATTTCGCACGAGCTTAGAACTCCACTATATACAATATCATCATCTGCTGAAATTTTGGAATTGTACAGCAACAGAATCAAAGATGATGAAAAGATTGAACAGTTTAAAAGAATTCAAAATGCGATTGAGGAGATTATGGAACTGCTTAATGATGTTATTTCCATCAATAAAGCTGAAATCGGTAAAGTTGAACTTAAGATTGAAGAAATAAATATTGTTGATTACAGTAAGCAGGTGATAGAGGAATTATCTTCAAGATTTGATAAAAAGCCAAAGCTGGTGTTTTCTTCAAGCAGTAACGAAATTAAAATTAATTCTGATAAGAAGGAATTAAGACAAATAATTTCAAACTTAGTAGTGAATGCGCTTAAGTACACCAATGAAGATAGAAAAGTTTACTTCCACGTTTCTTTGAATAAGGAAAAAGTAATAATTGAAGTGAAAGATGAAGGCATCGGTATTAAAGATGAAGATAAGGAAAATGTTTTTGAGTTATTTGCACGCGGAAAAAATGTTGGCGGAATACATGGAACCGGACTTGGATTGGCAATAACTAAAAGATCAATTGAGATTTTGGGCGGCGAACTTTTCTTTAATAGTAAAGAAAACGTCGGCAGTGTTTTTATTGTAAAGATTCCGCATAATATTATTACTAAAGAAAATAAGCACAAAGAATCCTTAACTGAACAAATTTAAGTCTATGGAAACAGTACTTTTTATTGAAGACGATAAAGCCCTGCGTGAAAATTTTGGAAAAATCCTGAGCTTAAATAATTATTATCCTATATTAGCAGAAACCGGCGAGATGGGGTTAAGGTTAGCAAAAAAGATATTACCGGATCTGATAATCTGTGATATCATGCTGCCTGATATTGACGGTTATCAGATATTAAAAGAACTCTCACAAACCAAAGAAACTCAGACAATTCCTTTTATTTTTCTTACTGCTAAAGCTGAGATGGAAGACCTGCGTAAAGGTATGAATTTGGGAGCAGATGATTATCTGACAAAACCAATAAAAACTAAAGAAGTGCTTCAGGCAATTCGTTTGAGATTAGATAAGAAAATAAAAGTAAATGAAATGGCAGCGGATATAAAACAGGATGAAAATCAGCAATTATCCATTGAAGACTCTATTCTGATTTCATCTGATGGAAAAGCACACTCAGTTAATTTAAATGAAATTATATGTATAATCTCTGCCGGTGTTTACTCAAATATTAATATTATTAATAATAAAGTTTTTCTGGTAAGAAAATTAATCAAAGAGTGGGAAAGGATTTTACCGGAAAAGTGTTTTATCAGAGTTCACCGGACAGCAATTATTAATACTAATCATATCAAATCTATTGAAAAAAGTCCAAACCACACGTTTAGAATTTTCTTAAAAGATTTTGACCGTGCAATTATCTCAAGTCATAAATTCAGCAAAAGATTAAGAGAAAAATTGTTTCAGTAAACAATCTATTTTACCTATCTGATTTTTATCCTGAAAACACTAAGCTTATTACAAAAATCCGCAAGCTTATTACATTTTCATGTTATTAGTAACAATTTTGATGATGTTTGCTCAGGATTTCAAAACATTTATCGAACAAAATGGTGTTATTCTTTTCAGTTATGGATGCTATGCGTGTAGATATATCTTATAAAAATCTTAATCTCTCAAATATTTTTTGCTTTTTAGACAAGCAGAAATCTGACCGAAAAAATTTACTTCAGAAAATCAATTCATGTTTTACTATTAAGGGAAATTGATATGCAGATTATTAATGAAATAATTTTATACATAATGGTGGGGTTTTTAATAATTGGTGCTTTGGATAGAATATTAGATCAATTCGGCGGTTCAGCAAATGTATTGAAAAAAATCGGATTAGGATTTTTAGGTAATGCAATAGATGGAGTAGGTAAGGAATTTGAAGAGGGATTCAATTCGTGGGGTGCTTTGGCTCTGGCAATGGTGGGGGTTATCGCCTTAGCTCCGGTTTTGGCTGCAATATTAAGCCCGATTATTATTCCGCTTTATTCTGCGCTTGGTGCAAGTCCTGCAATGTTTGGAACTACTCTATTAGCGAATGATATGGGCGGATATTTTCTTGCAAAAGAATTAGTAACCGAAAATGGAGTAGTAACAGATTATGCATCATGGATGTATGCAGGCTTAATATTAGGTTCGATGATGGGTCCGACAATTGTTTTTACAATACCGGTTGGCATTGGTATTATTGATAAAAAAGACAGACCATCTTTAGCACTTGGAATATTAGCTGGTATTGTTACAATTCCTATCGGATGTATTGCCGGAGGCTTGATAGCTATTTATTCTTCAATAACAACTCCGGAAGGAGCACCGATAATTTTTTCATACTCATTAGTATTTACAAATCTGATCCCCATTGTTGTTTTTTCTGCTTTGATATCCATTGGTTTGTGGAAGATCCCGAATTTGATGATAAAAGGCTTTATGATTTTCGCAAAGCTATTAGTGGCATTAATTACAATTGGTTTAGCTTCGATTGTTTTTGAAACATTGATAGGAGTTCCATTGATTCCGGGTCTTGAACCAATTGTTCCAATTATTGGTGATACACCCGGGTTAGATATCAGGGCACTTGAGGTAGTAAGCAGGATTGCACTGATTTTAGCCGGAGCTTATCCGATGGTGTTTCTTGTTTCCAAATGGTTTAAAAAACCGCTTACTAAACTGGGGACAAAACTGGGAGTAAGCGAAGTATCTGCAGTTGGGTTTATCGCTACACTTGCTAACTGCATTCCAATGTTCAAAATCTTAAGTAATATGGATGAACGCGGGAAGGTAATTAACATAGCATTTGCAGTAAGTGCTGCATTTACTTTAGGAGATCATCTTGGTTTTACAGCCGCAGTTAAGCCGGATATGATATTTCCGGTAATGGTTGGAAAACTAACAGCAGGTATTACTGCTATTTTAGTTGCAATGATTGTTGCACCCAAAAATAAATTATCTAATTAAATATTCTTTTTCTATTCAACTAAACAGAGGAGAGCTACAATGATAAAAAACTTCTTTTTAACTTTGGTTGCAGTTATGATGTTAGTGCCCGCAACATTAGCTGCAGATCCGGAAAAGTATTCGGATGATAATTCATATATCCCAAATACTCCGTTTTTCGGAAAAATATCCGATAACTTCAGTTTGTCTTCAACACTGCGTTACAGATATCTGGTTGACGATCCGTACACAAAGAGAACACAAAACTATTTCTACTTCCAACGCGGTTATATCACTATGAAGTACAAATTCAATGATAAAATCCGGGCAAGATTCACAATGGATTTTGATCATACCAACCGTGTTGCACTTAGGTCTGCTTCGATTGGCACTGGTGGCGATCTGACTACCAGTACAGTTAACGCAAATGATGGTACCCGTGGAAGAATCAAATATGCTTATTTGGAAATGGATGATTTCCTTGGGTTAAACGGTCTTACGGCAACTTTTGGTAACTACGAGCAGCCAGGTCCGCAAGATTACCATAACACAATTGAGAACAGCTGGTTAGACAGATATTATACTTTTGGTTTCAGTTCTGCTGTTACCGGTGCTATGTTAACTTATAATTTCCCGGAAAAATGGGGATATGTTAGAGCTGCAGTTGCTAATTACAACGGCTATGGCAGTGCAGGTGATAATAACAAAGCTAAAAACTTTATATCAGACATCTGGATAAAACCTCCTGGAACAGGTATAACTGTATTTGGCTGGACTATGATTGATTATTATGCTGCTAATAATAATGAAGCACATAACAACGTATTTGGCGGCGGCTTAGAATATAAACTTGCTAAAATGTTAGACGTCGGCGGCGAAGTTGATTTTGCTAAAAATTCAGTTTCTGAAATTAAAGCTGCTTCATATATGGGATATGTTAATTATTCACCACTACCCGAGTTGATGTTTGTTGGACAGGTAGGTATGATGGATAATGATACAGATACAAGTGATGATGAAATGCTGATGATCATTGGCGGTTTTAATTATGAATTTGTTTCTGATACCTACATAATGTTCAACCTGATTAACGAAAGCTTTAAAGTAGGCGGCGAATCAAAATCAAATATGAGATATAATTTCCAATTATTAGTTAATTTCTAAAAAATAAGAGGTATAAAAATGTTATTAAAAAAAGTTTTTAATATTCTGATTCTTAGTGCTATTGTGCTGGGGTGTTCATCAGTTAATTCTGCAGGCGATAAAACAAAGTTAGCCAGAATGAACTGGTCAGATAAGAACTATGAAGTTCTTAATAATTTTATTACTGATTATGGTATCGGCGGAAAAAATTACGATGCTAGTAAACCTCCTTATGTTGTATTTGACTGGGATCAAACTTGCGGTCATTTTGATGTTGAAGAAGCAATAATGAGATATCAGTTAAGTAATCTTCGTTTTAAAATGACAAAAGATCAATTTGCCGGTTTATTAAAAGATGAAATAAAGGGCGTTACCAAATTATCAGCTGATTATAATAATACATTATTGAAAGACATTAATGCTGACCTGATTGCTGATTACAATTACCTTTATGATAACTATGAGGGATTAGCTGGCAAGATGAAATTAGAAGATATTCAAAAGACTCCTCAATACAATGACTTTATCGCTAAAGTTGCATTCTTATATGATGGATACTGCGATACCAAAGGCATTGAAGCAGATTATGGATATCCCTGGGTTCTTTATCTTTTTGCAGGCTTTACAGAAGCTGACGTTCAGGCTTTAGCAAAAGAAGCTATCCAATTTGAGTTAGGAAATAAATTAGGAAAGAGCAAATGGGGAACACCAGCTGGATTTAATACTAAAGCAGGACCAGTTAGTTACTCTTTCAAAACAGGATTAAGATTATATCCTGAGATGCAGAATCTTATCTATGCTCTTAAATCAAATGGTTTTGATGTATGGATTGTATCAGCAAGCTATAAACCAGTTATTCAGGTAATATCAGGTGCTGATTATGGATACAACGTTCCTTCAGACAGAGTTATTGCAATGGAATTAGGTGAAAAGAACGGAGTCATTCAGCCTTACTATAAAGAAAATTATCCACAGACTCAAAGAATGGGTAAAGTAGAAGCAATCAAAATGATTATCCAGGATGGTCTTGGAAAGAATTATGATCCATTAATGTCAGCAGGTGATAGTGATGGCGATTATGAAATGTCAACTGAATTCAAAGATATGAAACTTACAGTTGTATTTAACAGAGTTAAAGGCGGACCAATTGGCGAACTGAGTAAGAAATCTGTTGAACAACAAGGCGAAGCATATCCAAGATTTATTTTACAGGGACGCGATGAAAATACTGGTGTGTTCCGTAAGAGTTCCGAATCTATTCTCTTAGGCAAAACTGAACCACAGTTATTGAAATAATTGAATTTAAAAGCAGGGAGTCAACTCCCTGCTTTTTTCTTAAATAGATGTAACAAATTGAGCAATAAGATTATAAATAGTGTGGGGATTGATGTTGGTACTACTACTACGCAAGTCATATTTTCGTCTCTGGTGCTGAGAAATATTGCAGCACCCACTCAAGTCCCACACTTTGAATTTGTTGATAGAAAAGTTCTTTACACAGGTAAAATTCTATTTACTCCATTTAACTCTGATGGTTCGATTGATCATATTAGATTATGGGAAATGGTATTAGATGAATACAAAAAAGCTGGTTTTGGATTGAAAGAAATTGAAACCGGTGCAATTATAATTACCGGAGAAACTTCAAAAGCAAAGAATGCCAAAACAACATTGATGAAACTGGCTGGGGATTTAGGTGATTTTGTTGTTGCAACTGCCGGTCCGCATTTCGAATCAGTAATTGCAGGACGCGGATCAGGAAGCTCTGTTTATTCTGAAGAGCATACAACAACTGTTTTGAATATTGATATTGGAGGAGGAACATCAAATTATGCTGTTTTTAGAAACGGCAGAATCATAGATACTTGCTGCTTGAATGTTGGCGGAAGATTAATTCAAACAGACAAGAACGGCAAGGTTACAAAAATAACCGAACCTGCTAAGAAAATATTGAAAAACATTATCCCGAATTTTCAGGAAGATTACGATTCACTTTCATTAAATGATATTAAATCTGTTTGTGAAGTAATGGCAGATTTGATAATTGAATGTATCGAAGGTAATAATGTTTCTCCATTAGCAGGCGAATTGCTGCAGACAAATCCATTAAAGCAGCAATATACTTTTGGCGCTGTTTTTCTTTCAGGCGGTGTTGGCGAGTGTTATTACAAGCTTGATGAAATGATTAAAGACAGATTTCAGTTTTCAGATCTTGGCGTACTACTGGCAGAAGCTTTAATGAAAAACAATAAATTAAAAAAATACAATGTAATTGAGCCTAATCAAACAATAAGAGCAACAGTTATAGGTGCTGGTGCATATACTTTATCATTAAGCGGAAGTACGATTTGGTTAACTGCAGAAAATTTACCTCTGCGTAACCTTCCGGTGCTTCATCCTCACTTCGATTGGAACGATGCAAATTCATCATTGTCTTATGGAATTGAGGAGGCAGCAAAAACAATGGATATAAGTTTGTCTAATGATGAGTATGCAATTTATCTTCCTGAAGAAATTCCTGTTACTTATAGAGCAGTTCAAAAATGTGCTGAGGAATTAATTACTGTATTAAATAAACATAGAAAAGAAGACAATTCACCCGTTATAATTTTAGCATTTAATGATATTGGTAAAGTGTTGGGGATGGAGCTTTCAGCATCTATGAAATCTCATCCTCTGGCAATTATAGATGAAGTAGTTTCTTATGAAGGAGATTACATAGATATCGGCAAAAGTTATTTTGGCGGTGAAATAGTTCCCTTAACAATTAAGTCACTAGCGTTTCCATAAAATAAGAGGTATAAACAATGAGATTAAATACTCAATTGTTCGGAAAAACTTATACTTTCAAGGATGTAAAAGATGTACTGGCTAAAGCCAACGAACAGCGCTCGGGGGATGTGTTAGCTGGAATCGCAGCTCAAACATCTCAGGAAAGAGTTGCTGCAAAATATGTCCTGAGTAATTTAACATTAGCCGATTTGAGAAATAATCCTGTAGTCCCTTACGAAAAAGATGAGGTTACAAGGGTTATTCAGGATTCAGTTAATGAAACATTTTATTCACAGATTAAAAACTGGTCTGTTGGAGAACTTCGTGAGTATATTCTTGCTGATTCGACAACCCACGAAGATATTGAAAAACTTAGAAGAGGTTTAACATCAGAAATGGTGGCAGGCGTTGCTAAGTTGATGTCGAATATGGATTTAATTTATGCCGGTAAAAAAATCAGAGTTGTAGCTAAAGCTAATTCAACTGTCGGATTACCGGGTACATTTGGGCAAAGGCTGCAGCCAAATGATCCGCGTGATGATGTAAAAGGTATAAGAGCTGAGATATTTGAAGGTCTTGCCTATGGCTCAGGTGATGTTGTAATCGGAATTAACCCTGTTATTGATACACCTGAAAATATTAAAAAATTATTAATTACAACTGATGAAATTATTCAGAAGTATCAGATACCAACACAAAATTGCATATTGGCGCACGTTAGCAATCAGATGAAAGCGATTAAGGATGGAGCTCCTGCAGGTTTGATATTCCAGAGTATTGCCGGTTCAGAAAAAGGTAATAGTGAATTTGGAATCTCGGTTGCAATGCTTGATGAAGCTTATGAAATAGGAAAGCAGTATTGTAAGATCGCCGGTCCAAATATGATGTATTTTGAAACCGGTCAGGGCGCTGAGCTTTCTGCAGACGCACATTTTGGTGCTGATCAGGTTACATTAGAAGCACGATGCTACGGATTAGCAAAAAGATACAAACCATTTATGGTTAATACCGTAGTTGGATTTATTGGTCCTGAATATTTATATGATGGTCGTCAGATAACACGTGCCGGACTTGAAGATCACTTTATGGGCAAACTAACCGGAATACCGATGGGTGCTGATGCTTGCTATACAAATCATGCTGATGCAGATCAAAATACAATTGAAAATTTAACTGTTCTTCTTGTTGCTGCCGGCTGCAATTTTGTTATGGGTGTTCCGATGGGTGATGATATAATGCTTAATTATCAAACAACAAGTTTTCATGATGCAGCTACCGTAAGACAATTGCTTAATCTCCGCCCTTGTCCTGAATTTGAAAAGTGGATGGAGAAAATGGGTTTAATGGCAGATGGAAAATTAACAGCGATTGCTGGCGATCCATCAATTTTTTCATAAGAAAGGAAGCAAAAGATGGACAATAAACAAATTGAACAATTAGTTGAAGCTGTTCTTAAAGAAATTAAGAAAGATGGCTCTGTATCAAAACAGAATGTAAATGTTGAATCTTCAGTTTCAACCGCTGCTGCTTGTAGTGTTAGTGGTGAAGCTTTACCTGATTTAACTGGTGATGAATGTAAAAACTGGATTGGTCTTGATCACGCAAAAAATTTTGAAACGGTAAAAGAGATTAGAAAATCAACAAATGCAAGAGTATGTGTCGGGCATGCAGGTCCGCGTCCGCGAACAAATACTTTGTTAAGATTCCTTGCCGATCACTCACTTTCACGTGATACTGTTTTTAAAGAAGTACCTGAGGAATGGGTTAAAAAAACCGGTTTATTCATGGTTCAAACAAAAATTCAGGATAAAGACGAATACTTAACCAGACCTGATTTAGGAAGAAGACTAAATGAAGAAGCTATTCAGACAATTAAAGAGAAGTGTAAGAAAAATCCGCAAGTGCAGATTGTCTTGTCTGATGGTTTAAGTACTGACGCACTTACAATGAACTATGATGAAATCTTACCTCCGTTACTTAAGGGTTTTGAATCTGCAGGAATTAATGTTGGGACACCGTTTTTTGTTAAATACGGCAGAGTAAAAGTTGAGGACGAGATAGGAGAGCTTTTAGATGCTGATGTGATCGTACTTCTAATTGGTGAAAGACCGGGACTTGGTCAGTCTGAAAGTATGAGCTCGTATATGATTTATAAACCTTCAGTTGCTACAACTGTTGAATCCGACAGAACGGTTATTTCTAATATTCATAGACAAGGAACACCGCCGGTAGAAGCATCGGCTGTTATTGTAGATCTTGTAAAGAAGATGTTAGCCAATAAGGCAAGCGGAATTAAATTATCAAATAACTCATAAGGAATCAGGAAAAGCAATGGCAAAATTAGATCAAATTATAGCAAACGTTTTGGCTGTCAGGCTAATTTCTTCAGTTGATGCAGGACTTTCAAAACAGATAAACATGCCGCAAGAACATCGCAGTTTGGGTCTTCTTACTTGTGATATAGATGATGCATGTTATGTAGCAATAGACGAAGCAACTAAAATGGCTGATGTTGAAGTTATATATGCAAAATCTTTTTATGCTGGTTCAGCACACGCTTCGGGTAAATTATCAGGCGAAATAATTGCAATGTTATCAGGTCCGACTCCGGGCGAAGTTGAAGCAGGATTAAACGCTGCAATTCAATATATCAAGAACGAAGCAATCTGGTATTCTGCCAATGATGATAATACAATTACATTTTTCCCGCACCTGATCTCAAGAACCGGTACGTATTTATCAAAGGTTGCAGGTATAAATCCGGGTGAATCTTTAGCATACTTGATTGCACCGCCGTTAGAAGCTAACTATGCTCTGGATCTTGCACTGAAAAGAGCAAATGTTGAAATAAAAACTTGGTTTGCACCGCCGTCTGAAACAAACTTTTCAGGTGGATTATTAACCGGTACACAAGCAGCATGTAAAGCAGCCTGTGATGCTTTTCAGGAAGCAGTGCTTGAAGTTGCTGATTATCCGATTCGTTATAAGCTGCATGTTAAATAATGATTTTGTAAATGGCTGATGTAACAGAAAATATTTATGGTGAATCTTTAGGCTTTATAGAAACCAAATCTTTTACCGGTGCAATTGAAGCATCCGATGCAATGGTAAAAGCTGCTAAAGTAAAACTGCTTAATCATTTTAGAATAGGCGGTGCTTTAGTAACAGTTGTTGTTAAAGGAGATTTAGCTTCCTGTATAGCTGCAGTTGATGCCGGTAAACAAGCTGCAATGAAAGTGGGAGAGTTAATATCATCAAATGTAATTGCCAGACCGTTTGAAGATACTGATCATTTGGTAAATTTTTTTATTGCCGGGAAGAAAGAGGAAAAAATACCTGTAAAATCAGAACCGAAAACGGCAGTTGTAAAGAAGAAATCGGTTAGTAAGAAAAAGGATTCAGGAAAAGACTCAGAAAAGGATATTCTTGATTTGGTAAAATCTTCTAAGGGATTGACACTTGATTTGTTATCTGAAAAAACCGGAATCGACAGAGATAAATTAAGACAAATACTCAAGAAGATGATTGATGATAATCTGATTGAGAAAGCCGGTAATAAATATTTTATTAAGAAATGAAATTAATTGTAATTCTAAATAATAAGGGCGGAGTTGGAAAGACCACAAGTGCAGTGAATCTTGCATATTGTATCTCTTTGCTTAAGAAGAAAGTTCTTCTTGTAGATCTTGATTCTTCAGCATCTGCTTCTATTCATTTAGGATTTGATAAAACTAAAAAGAAGTTTCCTACTATCTGTGATTTTATCATTGATAAAAGTAAAACTCTGAAAAGCTACACTCAAAAATATTCAGAGAATCTTGATGTTATTCCTTCTGAAAGACTTTTATCAGATTTTTATCAGGAAGTAGCAAATGATGAAGATGAAAAGCAGTTACTGCAGAGAAGCAGTTTTAACTCTGAATATGATTTTGTGTTTTTTGATAGTCCGCCGAATATGGGTAATCTGGTTTTTAATTCGTTATCAATATCAGATTATGTATTGATCCCGGCTCAGGTACAGTTTAGTGCGCTTTCAGGATTATATATAACTATTGAACTTGTTGATAAGGTAAAACGTTATTTCAATCCTGAGTTAAAAATTCTGGGATTGTTTGCAACATATTTTGACAGAAGGATAAAAATATCGGAAGAAGTTTTTAATCAGTTAAAAGAAAATTTCGGCAGTAAGTTATTTGACAGCACAATCAGTGTTAATAGTAAACTTATAGAAGCCTATAATAATGAAAAGACAGTGATAGAATATTTTCCCGGTGCCAAAGGATCTTTGGATTATATGAATCTTGCAAACGAAATATTGATGAGGATTAACTAATGTCTGAACAGGAAAATTTGTTTTCTAATAAAGAAAGAATTATACAGGAATATGTTCCCGGTAAACAGGTAACACTTGCTCACTTAATTGCTCATCCCGGACAGGAGCTATGCAAAAAAATCGGCGTTCCTGCTGTAGATGCAATTGGAATAATGACATTAACGCCTGGTGAAACTGCAATCATAGCCGGAGATATTGCATTGAAAGCTGCTGAAGTTCAGATAGGTTTTTTAGACAGATTCACCGGTGCACTTGTTATATACGGCTCTGTTGGAGCAGTAGAAGAATCATTAAAAATGGTTAATGATAAATTAGAAAAATTATTGAACTATACACCATGCAAGTTGACGATAACATAATGACTGATAAATTAACAAACTTCATTTTAATAGGTGGAGTAGGTGTTGGTAAGACATCATTGTTTAATATGTTATTAGGTATTGAAGATGAAGCTCTGAAAACTCAGGCACTTGTTTATCATAACGAAAAAACTGTTGATACTCCGGGTGAATATTTTGATAGTCCAAGACTTTATTCGGCGATAATTCAAACAATGTCGGACATCGATACAATCATTTATGTTCATCCTTCAAATTCTATTGAAAGGAAACTGCCGCATGGTTTATTTCAGATTTATAATTCAAAAAGATTAGTTGGTGTTATTTCAAAAATTGATTTGCCTGATGCAGATACAGATGCGGTAGAAGAAATTATGAGAGATTTTGGAATAGAAGGAGAAATTTTTAAAGTCTCGATTTATTCTGAAAGTTCAATAGATAAACTGAGAGAGTTTCTTAGTAAGGAATAATAAAAATACTTTTATCAATTTAGATAGTTGAGAAAAATATGAAAAAATTAATCTCTGCAAATATTGTTAAAGAATGCCACAATGACGGGCTGAAAATCATTTATGTTGATGATAAAAATACTATTATAACATCCGAAGCAAGAGATTTAGCCCAGAAATACGACATCAAATTTAATTTTTGCAGTCCTGTTTCAGCCAGCCATGTTGATAATTCGGGTAAGACTTCAGAAGGGTTAATTCCGGTTGTTGTAGATAAAATAATTTCACAGCTTGGTAATTCTGAATACAGCAAAGATGAAATAACAGCAATTGTATGCAAGTATCTTGAAAAAGAAAATAAAACTGCTTGTAATGCTGATGCGGGATATATATCAGGCAAGGCTTCCAACGGATTAAAAGTGATCAAAGGTAATTCGATAAAATTAAAAAGATTTGAAGATGCAGGTAAAAATAAAAATGTAAATCTGCTTGATGTGATTACCTATCAGGATGGATCTCCGATGTCGGCAGGAATTATGTCATGGAAAAAAGAAGATTCCTTCCCTTGGGAATTAACTTATGATGAAGTTGATTATGTAATTGAAGGTGAATTGGAAATTACAATTGATGGACAGGTGTTTTCCGGTAAACAAGGTGATATTTTTTATATACCAAAGGGAAGTAAAATAATCTTTGGTACACCGAGTTATACAAAAATTATGTATGTAACTTATCCGGCAAACTGGTCTGCATAGTTTGAGAATTTTATGAATGAAAAATTTTTAACGGAAACAGAACTTAGAGAAAAATTCAGTCTTACCTGGGGCACTGAAATTCATCTGCCTTATAATACAAGACTGACGCCATCAGCTTCTCAATATCTTAATGACAGGAAGGTGTCTGTTAAATATATTGATGAGCAGGGGAAAGTTTTTGTTAAAAATAGCTTTGGTGATAATGATAATAAAGAAAAGAAAGTTCATCCGTTAACAACTTCTGATCAGAGACCGGATGCACTTTATTGTGGTTTGTGCAATAATAAAATTGAAACAAAATCAGATGTATTAACATGGCTTGATTCAAACCATCTGGTGCCAAAAAATCATCCACGGATTGCCTTCAGAGGTAAACTGGATAGTATGATTTCTTATGCTGTGCTGGTTCAAAATGAATTTGTTAATTATGACGGACCTGAGATCATCAAAAGATTTCTTGCAGATATAAGATCCAATATGGGAAATGTGCTTAAAGCAGAAGTTAAAGATGAAAACCTTGATCCTATTTTTATGGGTGATTTCTCGGATGATGCAATCAGGAAAATATCTCATAACCCGTTAAAATATCTTGGTCACGATCATATTGTTCCTGAGTTAAGCCACGGTAAGTGGGTTGCATCTTTAAATTATCTCAGATCGATGGTCAGAGAAGCGGAATTAGTTGCGGCAAACTTGTATATAGATTCTTCATTAAATGTTTTAAGACCAGATATTATGAGAGCGCTTAACAGATTAAGCAGCGCTTTATATATAGTAATGATTATGGTTCTTGTTTCAGATAAAGGAAAAAAATTAGACGTGATAATTGATGAGTTAAAATGAATTTAATAGAAACTTGCAAACTGAAAATAAAAGAGAATCCTAAGAGAGTTGTATTTCCAGACTCAAAGGATGAGCGTGTATTAAAAGCTGCCAGATATTTAGCAGATGAAGGTTTGGCAGTGCCGGTACTAATCGGCGGTCCCTTTGAAATCAGAGATTTAGCCGATCAATACAGAATTTCAACAAAGGGTATAAATATTTTTAGTCCGGCTCAATATCCTGACATTAAAAGTTTTGCTTCAACATTTTACGAACTTAGAAAACATAAGGGAATGACAAGTGAAGAAGCAGAAAAATTAATTTCTGATCCGGTTAATTTTGCAGCGATGCTTGTCAGAAAAAATGCTGCTGATATTTGTATTGCAGGAAATCTTTCAACCACTGCAAATGTATTAAAAGCTGCAATTCAGATAATCGGAATGCCAGATGGAATAAAAACCGTGTCAAGTTTCTTTCTTATGATAAGTCCTGATGGGAATACTATTTATTCATTTTCAGATTGTGCTGTAATTCCGGAACCAACAAGTGAGCAGTTAGTTGATATTGCATATTCATCAGCGGTGAACTATAAAAGTATTACCTGTAACATACCAAGAACTGCTCTGCTGTCGTTTTCAACTAAAGGAAGCGCTGATCATCCATCAACGGAAAAAATTAAAAATGCTGTTAATGTGTTATCTTCAAAATTTCCGGATATGATATTTGATGGTGAACTTCAGTTGGATGCAGCATTGGTTCCGGAGGTTGGAAAAAAGAAAGCACCGGATTCAAGAATTAAAGGAGATGCTAATGTGTTTGTATTTCCATCTTTGGAAGCAGGCAATATTGGCTACAAAATAGCAGAAAGGTTTGGTAATTATTTGGCACTTGGTCCTTTTATACAAGGATTACAAAAACAAATGCATGATCTTTCACGCGGATGCAGTTGGCAGGATATAGTTAACACAACTGTTATCGCATCTTGTATTGAAAATTAAAAATTAAATCATTTATTATTTCACAATTAAAGAGGAGATAAAATGGAAGCATTAGGAATGATAGAAACCAGAGGATTGGTTTCGTTGATAGAAGCTTCTGATGCAATGGTAAAAGCTGCAAGAGTTAAGCTTGTCGGATGGCAGAAAATCGGCGGCGGATATGTTACTGCATTGGTAAGAGGAGACGTTGCTGCTTGTAAAGCTGCTACAGATGCCGGCGCTGCTGCAGCTCAAAGAATCGGAGAGCTTGTTGCGGTTCACGTAATACCACGCCCGCATGGTGATCTTGAAGACGTTTATTCAATTAAATTATTAGAAAAATAAATTATTAAATGAAAGGAAAACACAATGGAAGCTTTAGGAATGATAGAAACAAAAGGTCTTGTTGGTTTAATCGAAGCATCTGATGCAATGGTAAAAGCTGCAAGAGTTAAATTAGTCGGTTATCAACAGATTGGCGGCGGCTTTGTTACCGCATTGGTTAGAGGTGATGTTGCTGCTTGTAAAGCTGCTACAGATGCCGGCGCTGCTGCAGCTCAAAGAATCGGAGAGCTTGTTGCAGTTCATGTAATACCAAGACCACACGGAGATCTTGAAGATATTTTTAAAATATCTGTTAAAACTCCAATAGAATAATTATAACAGAATATCTGTTTTAATTTAAGTGTTTAATAATATTACTTCGGTAAGAAAGTGTAGGTAATGCTATGGAATTAGCTAAAGTAATAGGAAATGTTGTTGCAACAGTTAAGATAGAAAATCTTGGAGCAGGAAAACTCTTGCTGGTAAAATCTATTGATGAAAACGGTATTGCAGTCGGAAATCCTCAGGTAGCGCTGGATACAATCGGTGCTGGAGAAGAGGAAATTGTATTACTCGTACGCGGAAGTTCGGCAAGAGTATCACTGTCCAATAAATCATCTGTCGATTTAAATGTTGTAGGGATAGTTGATAATATCCGTTCAAACGGTAAGGTAGTATATATTAAAAATGAACCTATTCTAAAGGAATAAATAATGGAATTAACAAAACAAGATGTAAATCTTATTGTTGAAAGTGTACTTAGAAGACTTAAAGAATCCCATGGTTATGATAAAAAAGGCAGATTACCGATAGGAATTTTTGATACTCTTGACGAAGCATTTTATGAATCAAGTAATGCTCAAAAGAAAATCAGGAACCTGGAGTTGCGCCATAAAATTATCAAGGCAATTAGAGAAGCGTCTATAAAACACTCGCAAGAACTAGCTGAATTAGCAGTAAAAGAAACCGGAATGGGTAGAGTGTCTGATAAAATAAGTAAGAATTTACTTGTGGCAAATCAAACTCCGGGTCCTGAGATATTAGAGCCTCAGGCACTGTCGGGCGACCGTGGATTAACTTTAGTTGAAAATGCACCCTGGGGCGTTATTGCTTCAGTTACTCCTTCAACTAATCCAACTGCTACGATTATTAATAACAGTATAAGTATGATATCTGCCGGCAACTCAATAATATTTTCTCCTCATCCGGCAGCTAAAGCAGCATCACAACGGACTATTTCAATACTTAACGAAGCTGTAATCAATGCGGGCGGACCGGCTAATTTAATGGTTACAGTTGCTGAACCAAGTATTGAAGTTGCAAATAATCTGTTCCAGTATCAGGGAATTAATTTACTTGTAATTACAGGCGGCGAGGCGGTGATAAGTGCTGCGAAAAAAGTTACAGATAAAAGACTTATAGCTGCGGGCGCTGGTAATCCGCCGGTGGTGATTGATGAAACTGCTGATATTGCAAAAGCGGCTAAATCAGTTGTATTCGGTGCGTCTTTCGATAACAATATTATCTGTGTTGATGAAAAAGAAATTGTAATTGTTGATTCGGTTGCTGATGAGTTTAAACGTGAATTGAAAAAACACAATGCCGTTGAAATCAGTCTCGCTCAGGCAAATGAATTAGCTAAGCTGATATTCAAAAACTATCCATCGAATGATCTGATATTAAACAGAAAATTTGTCGGGAAAGATGCAAAGATACTTGCTGATGCAATTGGAGTTAACGTGCCCGAAGATACAAAACTGCTTTTTGTCGAAACTGATAAAGATCATCCATTTCCGCAAACTGAAATGATGATGCCGGTAATCGCAATGATAAGAGCGCGTAATGCTGATGAAGCAATTGATATCGGAATTGAGCTTGAACATGGATTGAAGCATACCGCTGCTATGCACTCAAGAAATCTTGATAACCTGCATAGAATGGCGAGTGAGATCAATACAAGCCTGTTTGTAAAAAACGGACCTTGTCTTGCCGGACTTGGTGTTGGCGGCGAAGGATGGACAAGCATGACGATCTCAACTCCGACCGGTGAAGGTGTAACTAATGCTAAAACTTTTGTGCGGCTCAGAAGATGCACATTAGTTGATCATTTCAGAATTGTTTGATTGAAATGGAGAAATCAAACGGAAAATTTGAATTTATTAATTCACAGATAAGAAGAATTGAAGAAATTGTTAATGATGAATCAAAGGTTAAGTTAAATTCTTCTTTCAGAGCCGGAGTTGATCTTGGAACATCTGATGTTGTTGTCGTCGTTCTTGATGATAAGGATAATGTTGCTGCTGCGTTTCTCGAATGGGCTGATGTAGTTAAAGACGGAATTGTTCTTGACTATTGGAAGGCTATAAATATTGTTTCCGGGCTGATTAAAAAAGCTGAGAGCAAATTAGGTATTGAAATTAAATCAGTTAATACATCTTATCCGCCGGGAACAGACCCGTATATTTCTGTTAATGTTATAAAAGGTGCAGGGTTAGAAGTAAGCGAAATTGTTGATGAACCCTCAAGTTTTGCAAAGTTGATTAATCTTGAAAGCGGGGCAGTAATTGATATTGGCGGAGGAACAACAGGTATTTCAATTGTTAAGGATAAGGAAATCATTTATTCTGGTGATGAGCCAACAGGCGGAGTTCATCTTACTTTAACAATTGCCGGTAATCAAAAGGTATCTTTTAACGATGCTGAAATTATGAAAAGAAAAGATTCTAACGGAAAACTTAAACCAATAATTTTGCCGGTATTTGAAAAAATGACAGACATAGTAAAAAATCATATTTCAGATTATGATGTGAATGATATTTTTTTAACCGGCGGAACTTGTTGTTACCCCGGAATTGATGAGGTATTTAAAGAGGCTTTCCCGGGTAAAAAAATATATATGCCAAGCAATCCTCTTTATTCAACGCCATTGGCGATAACCTCATATAGAAAAAATTAATCGGGTAGAAATAATATGAACAGAGAAGAGTTATTAAATAAAATAAAACAAGCCGGAGTTGTAGGTGCCGGTGGTGGAGGATTCCCGGCTTTTAAAAAGCTTGATGCAAATGTAGAGCATATAATTGCAAATGGTGTGGAATGTGAACCACTTCTTTATAAAGACAGAGAAGTAATGCTGCAGGAAGCTGATAAACTGATTGCAGGATTGATAATTGTAAAAAGTATAACAGGCGCATCAAAGGCTACTATTGCTATTAAAAGAAAAAACTCTGATTTGATTGATGTACTTAAACCATCTGCAGACAAATATGATATTGATTTATTTATTATGGAAAATGTTTATCCGGCAGGTGATGAATATATATTAGTGTATGATGTTACCGGTAAAAGAATTCCGCCGCTTGGAATTCCGTTACAGGTCGGTTGTGTAGTTGAAAATGTTGAATCATTAATTAATATAACAAATGCAGTAAATGATATTCCGGTTACCGAAAAGTATCTTACAATTGCTGGTGCAGTTAATAACCCTGTAACAATAAAAGTTCCGTTGGGAACAAGTTATGAGAAATGTCTGGAATTTGCCGGTGGTGCTGCAGTCGAAAGGTTTTCTGTTTTAACCGGCGGTGTTATGATGGGCAGCGTTGTGAATGACTTATCTCTTTCGGTATCAAAGACATTAAGCGGACTTATAGTTCTTCCCGAAGATCATAGTATAGTTGTAAGAAAAACCACTCCTGCAAAAGTATATCATAATATAGGTCATAGTGCATGCGATCAATGCAGTATTTGCACTCAGCTTTGTCCGCGCTACATTTTAGGCTATCCTATACAGCCTCATTTGGTTATGAGAAGTCTGCAAATGACCGGTGATGAAAAAGAGAGATTGAGTAATTGGGCGCAGAACTGCTGTGAATGTAATGTTTGTTCACTTTTTGCTTGTCCTGAAAAACTTGATCCAAAAAACATTTGTACCGATACAAAGAAAAGATTGAGAAAGGAAAACAAGGGATTTTCAAAAACTGAACTTGATGTTTTATTTAATGATGTTCATCCTGTCAGAGACGGCAGAGAGATTCCTATTAGTTTCTTGTATAAAAGATTAGGTATAAAAAAATATGACCGCAAAGCTGATTTTGTAAAAACAGCTCAGGTAAACAGTGTAAAAATAGAGTTGAAAAATACTTTTGGCGGAGATGCAGTCCCTTGTGTTAATCCCGGTGATGTTGTTTCAAAAGGGCAGATGATTGGTAAAGTAAATGGAAATGCTTTAGCTACTCCTTTTCATTCAAGCATTGATGGCAGAGTGAAGGAGATAGTAAATAACTGTGTTATTATAACTTCAAATAATTCTTAAGGGTTACAAGAATATGAAAGCTTCAATTGGATTAGTTGAATTATCAAGTATAGCAAAAGGAATCGAAGTATCAGATGCAATGTTGAAGAGAGCTGAGGTTCAGATGATAGTTAACAGAACTATTTGCCCCGGTAAGTATATGGTGCTGATTGGAGGAGATGTTGATGCTGTTAATGCAAGTGTTGAAACCGGTGTCGAGTTAGCACAGGATGAGATAGTCGATCATTTTGTAATACCAAATGTTCATCCGTCGGTTTTCCCTGCAATAAACGGAATAAATGTAATTGAAGAGCTAGATGCATTAGGAGTTATAGAATCATTTTCAGTTGCTTCGATTATTGAATGTGCTGATGCAGCAGTTAAGGCAGCACCGGTCAATTTAATTACTGTATATCTTGCAATGGCTATCGGCGGAAAAGCTTATGTGATGTTAACCGGTGATGTTGGCTCGGTTAAAGCAGCAGTTGATGCCGGTGTTAATGTAATTAAAGAGAAGGGTCTTCTGGTTAACAAAGTCGTTATTCCTTCTCCAAGAAAAGAAATTCTTAAACAATGGATTTAATTTAATCTAATAACTTAAAGGAGATATAAAATGTTTTCGAGTTTGACTAAACCGAGATTTCTGGTTATAACAAGTATGATTATACTTGCTGCATTGGTTAGGTTTATTCCGCATCCGCCAAACTTTGCGCCTATTGCCGCATTGGCATTATTCGGCGGGAAATATTACACTGATAAAAAGTTTGCTTTTATAGTTCCGGTTTTAGTAATGATTATTACAGATGCTGTAATTGGTTTTCATTATTTAATCCCTGCTGTTTATATAAGCTTCCTGATTATAGCTGGTATCGGATTGTTACTCAGGAAAACAAACAAAGTGTCATGGTTAATTGCCGGGTCAATTGCTGCTTCAACTTTGTTTTTTATTCTTACTAATTTTTATGAGTGGTATGCAGGTATTTTGTATCCTCAAACATTTAACGGTTTGATTACTTGTTATGTTGCTGCAATTCCGTTTTTCTTTAATACTTTAATTGCTGATTTGTTCTTTGTTATAGCAATGTCTATGACATTTGAATTTTTAACAAGAAAATATCAGGTATTTGCTGAGTTTAATTGATATTTTTAAGAAGTAAATAAAAAAAGTGCCAGGAACTTATCACATACCGACTACTAATCTTATTGAACCAGGCTGTATTAAAAAAACCGGCGAGTGGACTAAGATTTTAGGCGGAGAAAATGCTCTGATCGTTTCTTCTCCCGATGATTATGGGAAAAAACTTGGAAAGAAAGTTGAAGAAATTCTTTTTAAAGAAGGAATAAAATCTCATTTATACTCCGGCGCAGGATCAAATCCTACGGATGAAATGGTGATGAAGGGAGCGGAGGAATTTAATAGCAGCAAGTGTGATATCATAATTGCAATCGGAGGAGGAAGCGCAATTGACTGTGCAAAAGGAATTGCACTTGCAGCCCGTTCAGGCAAAAATATTATAGAGTTTGAAGGTGTTAATAAATCTCAGAATAATGTTCCGCCGCTGATTGCAATCAATACTACTTCGGGTACCGGAAGTGAAGTTTCATCCTTTACAGTAATTTCTGAATCATTAAGCGGTCGTAAAATTACAATTGTTGATTGGCGTATTACTCCCGCTATATCTATTAACGACGCAGAACTTGCTCTTTCGATGCCAAAGTCTCTGACTGCTGCTACAGGTATGGATGCTTTTTCTCATGCAATTGAAGCAATTGTATCAAACAATTCAACTCCAATTACGGATGCTCTTTCTTTTGAGGCAATTCAACTGATAAATGAATGGCTGCCTGCTGCATTTGAAGATGGTCAGAATTTAAAAGCCAGGATTGAAATGTGTCATGGAGCTTTTTTAGCCGGCATTGCTTTTAACAATTCAGGATTAGGTTTAGTGCATGCCCTTTCGCATCCTATAACTTCAATGTATGGTTTTCCGCATGGAGTTGTTAATTCTGTTTTGCTTCCTGCTGTGGTCAGGTTTAACATGGTATCCTCCATGAATAAATATGCCAGGGTTGCAGCTGCAATGAAGGCTGCAATCTCCTGGCATACTGATTATGAAAACGCACAAAAAGTTATTCCTGCCATTATAAGACTGATTAAAAAATTAAATCTGCCCGGTGGTCTTAAAGACCTGGGGGTTAATGAAAATGATATTCCTGCTTTATCAAAAGCCGCAAATGATGAGATTGTTGGACGCACAAATCCACGAAAAGCAAACATTATGATGATCAATCAGATTTATAATGATGCTATGTTATTACCCAAAGTTTAACCATAATTAAATTATCTGTGTTTAATAATCGATTGTTGCTGACCAGATTCCTAATCCTTAAACTTTAGAACCCTTATATAATCTTTGTAGTGCTTATGAATAAACCATAAGTTTTTCAAATATTTAAAAAGACTTTTGATATAATAAATGAATCGTTTAATTTTTACGACAAAAATTTCTTGATTCCTTAATTCTTGATTCAAAAAAATATTATAGGATCAGAAAGTAAATGATTGAGCATTAGTCTCTTATCAAAACATTACATCAGGAGAACCTATGAAATTATTTAATTTACTTTTTATTCTTATTATAACCTGCCTGATAGCGACGCCAATATATTCCCAGTGGATTAGCATCGAAAATTATTCTTTACCAGGCTCAAACCCCGAGGTTCAACTTATCAGCAGTGATGAAACTAGTTCGATTATAAAGGTTGATCTTCCCGGATATATGCTTAATCATTTTATGTATAAAGATAAATCTTATTACTCAATTGACATCGGAGAAGAAGCAATTACAACTGAAGTTGGTTTGCCGGAGATTCCTCACGTTGCTAAAATACTTGCTATACCCGATTATGGTTCTGTAAGTGTAGAGGTTATAGAAACAGGGACTAAGAGTGTTGTTAGCGGTTTTAACATCGTACCAGCACGTAATAGCTGGAAGGAAGGCAATCCTGAAACAGAATATATTGAGAACTCTGATTTCTATAAAAACGGTAATGTTTATCCATCAGAAATTGTTAGTGTTGATGAACCGGTGATTTTCCGTGATTTCAGATTGGTTCGTGTTTCAATATTTCCAATCAGATACTCACCATCAAAAAATGAAATAGAAGCATTCTCTTCAGTAACTGTAAAAATAAATTATTTACCCGGTAATGGTGCGAATATTAAAACTACGCCTCAAAGAAAAATTGCATCCTCTTTTGATAAGATTTACAAGACAATGATTTTTAATTACGATGAAGTAATAAGAAGCCGATACGGAATTGGAGATGAAACTGCAAATGATCTGATGCTTTGTATTATGCCTGATTCTTATGTTAATACTTTTACTGCATATAAAGATTGGAAGATTTTAAGCGGTATGGAAGTAATTGTAAAAAAATTCAGTGAGATTGGTGCTACTTCAAATACACCGGATGTTATTAAAAATTTTATTGCTGATGCCTATCATAACTGGCAGAAACCCCCAACACATATATTGCTTATAGGAGATGCCGGTGTGGCACCTACAAAAAATTATACTTCACAATATGATGGTTATACTTTTGTTAACGAAGATTATTTTGTTGAGATTGATGGCAATGATTTCTTCCCGGAAATGATAATCGGAAGATTTACTAATCAAAATACCAGTACGCTGCAGATATTAATAAACAAGTTCATTGGTTACGAAAAAACTCCGTATGTTCAGGATAATACCTGGTTTAAAAAAGCATTAGTTTGTTCAGATAGTCAGTATCCTTCTCAAAGACAAACCAAAAGAACCACTGCACAATATATGCTGGAGTACGGTAGTTTTGCCGCAGTAGATTCAATGTATGATGGATATCCATGTCCGGGGAATGTGAGTACACTTATAAATTACATTAATGATGGACGGAGTTTTTTAAACTATCGTGGACAAGGCTGGGACTATGGCTGGTGGACTTCACAAAATTGTTTCCCTTTTCGGACAACAAATATTAGTTCAATAAATAACGGACGTAAACTTACATTTGTTACTAATATTGGATGTGGCACAGCTATGTTTAATTCGAGCAGCGGAAACTGTTTCGGTGAGCAATGGTTAGAGCTTGGAACTGCAACACAACCAAGAGGTGCGATTGCTTTTGTTGGACCAACTTCAAATACACATACAACATATAATAATAAAATTGATCTCGGAATTTATATGGGTATGTTTCAGGAAGGGCTGGATAGTCCGGGTGAGGCTTTGTTAAGAGGCAAGATGAATATGTACAATATTTTTGGTAATACAACCGCTGTTGCTCATCACTTTAAAGTATATTGTATCCTTGGTGATCCTTCTATCCATATTTGGAAAAAGGTTCCAAGACCAATTACAATTGCTAACCCTGATACAATATATGTAGGTTTAAATCAAATAGAAGTTGTGGTTAAAGATTCAGTAACAGGTTTACAGATTCCAAACGCAAGAGTTACAATCACAGGTAATTCATTTTTTGTTACCGGTAAAACTAACTCATTAGGCAGCGCTTTAATTACTTGTTCTCCAGTCGCTGAAGGAACTTTAAAGATTACTGTTAGCGGCGGAGCTATAATTCCAAAAAGCACTTTGATTGAAGTTGTTACAGGAACTGAAAATATAACTCCAAGCTCTGCTCCGCTGGTTACAGACATTGACGGCAATAACGATGGTTTGGTTAATCCAAATGAACATTGCTCAATAACATATACTCTGAAAAATTGGGGAACAATATCTTCCAATAATGTAAGTGCGGTATTGTCTATTACTGATTCGACAAGTAAAGCCGAAGTTCAAAGTGTTGATCCTGTTTTATTTGGAAATATCGCGCCAGGAGATTCTGTTGTCGGTCAGCCGTTTATAGTTTATGTTAAACCTGATTGCCCGATCGGGGAAATAATTCCGTTAAAACTTTCCGTTAGCAGCGAAACAAGCAGCTGGGAATATTTTCTAAATTTAACTACTCACGGCTGTAAACTCGAGTATAAAGACTACACAGTGGATGACGAAGGGAATATACTAAGAAACTTCCGAATGGATCCGGGTGAAACTGTAAAATTAAGAGTCAAACTTTTAAACTCAGGAGATGATCTTGCTGCTAATGTAAATGCAGTTTTAAGATCTGCCGATCAGTATATAACCATTCTTGACTCAACAGGTACCTTTGGAACTTTGCTTAAAGACAGTTCAGCAGTTAATGAAGCGGATTATTTTGAAGTAAAGGTTGATGAAAATTGTCCGACACAATATGAAGCCGGTTTTTCAATTTTATTATGGACAGAGAATGGATTGTATCCATATTCAATCGAAAAAAATATTTCTTTACCAATTGCAATGCCTTCTGCATTTGATGCAACCGGACCAGATGCATACGGATATTACGCATATTCCAACAAAGATTTCTTATGGCATCAGGCACCGCAATTTAACTGGGTAGAAATTAATGGAATAGGTACAGAAATTCCTAAACCTGTCAACAAAAACGATTTTACACAAACAGTAGCTCTTCCATTTGTATTTAAATATTATGGTCTTAACTTTAATCAGGTTAGAATTAGCAGCGATGGATGGATAGCATTTGGTAGCGGTGAAGAAACTGCTTTCGAAAATCAGGTGCTGCCTTTTAATGATGATATAAATAATATGATTGCAGCTTATTGGGATGATTTATTTACTAATACTGCAAATGCTGAAGCCAAATTACTTTACTATTACGATCAGGAAAATCACAGATTTATTGTTGAGTGGCATAAAGTTCCGCATTTTTCGGAGCCAGATGAATTAGAAACTTTTGAAATAATTCTTTTTGATCCGGTTTACTATCCTACATCAACAGGTGATGGTGAAATACTTATACAATATAAAGATGTTGAAGAACCATCAAGTGTAACTGTGGGAATGGAAAACGATAGTCAGGATATTGGACTGCTGTACTTGTTTAATGAAAATTACGATATAACTGCTAATGAACTTGAAAGTGAATTCGCAATAAAGATTACTACTGACATTCCTACAATTACATTTATTGATGAAGACTTTAAGGGCAATAACCTTATTCCTTCGGATTATTCTCTGGAACAGAATTATCCGAATCCTTTTAATCCGCAAACAAGGATTAGATACAGCCTTCCTGAAGCTGGATTTATTGCTGTAAGAGTTTATTCAGTTGATGGTGAAATGATCAAAGAACTTGTAAATACAAATAAAAGAGCAGGGAACTATGAGGTGGTTTGGGACGGCACAAATAATTACGGAATGAAAGTAAGTTCCGGAATTTATTTCTATCAATTAGTTACTGATAAATTTATTCAAACAAAAAAACTTGTTTTGTTGAAGTAAAGCATCACTGTTATTCCAGTTTGGATTTTAGTTCATACCTGATGATAACAGTAGTTTTTATTTTTTGCTGACAGATGTTTTAACTTAAAATCTTTTTAAATATTATTATGTATATATTTCTTCTGCTGCTCATAATGGTCTTAACAGTTTCTTTGTTAGGCATTATTGAATATCATTTGCATCAGAAAAGAATATATTCTATTCCAATCAGGATTCATGTCAACGGCACAAGAGGCAAGTCAAGTGTTACTCGTTTAATAGGGGCAGCATTAACCGAAGGCGGCATAAAAACTATTACTAAAGTTACTGGAACTTATCCAAGATTAATTCTTGAAGATGGAACAGAAACTTCAATATTCAGAAAAGCCAATGCCAATATTATTGAACAGCTTGATATTGTGAAATTTGCTTTTAAGAGGAAAGCAGAAGCACTGGTTATTGAGTGTATGGCATTGGAACCGCAGTACCAATCAATTACAGAAGAGAAAATGATCCATGCTACAGTTGGTGTTATTACAAATATCAGACTCGATCATGTGGATGTAATGGGTTATACTCTTACTGAAGTTGCTAATGTTCTAGGCAGAACTATCCCCGTAAAACAAAATTTATTTACTGCTGAAACCCAGATACCAGATGTACTGAGAAAAATTGCAAACGATAAAAAGTGTTCAGTACACTTTTCAAATCCAGTTGATATTACAGATGAAGAAATGAGTCATTTCAAATATATAGAGCACAAAGAAAATGTTGCATTAGTTCTGTTAATCTGTAAACACCTTGGTATTGCAAGGTCAACTGCACTTAAAGGAATGTATAAAGCTAATCCGGATTCAGGAGCACTAACGCGATATAATGTTACTGATTCCGGTAAAGAGGTAATTTTTTATAATGGATTTGCTGCAAATGATCCGCAATCTACTTTAATGATTTGGCAAAAGCTTGAAGCAGAGAAAAGATTAATTGGTAATAAAATTCTTCTGCTTAATACAAGACAGGATAGATTGGACCGTGCTAAACAATTAGCTGAGATGGTCGGGAAAGAGATCAATAATGACACAGATTTACTTATTCTAATCGGGCAATCCACCGATGTAGTTGAATCTTTAACCAAGGATTTTGGATTTGAAAAAAATAAAATTGTAAATCTTGGCTGGACTGAACCTGAAAATGTTTTTAATTCAATTCTAAATCTTACAAAAGACGTATCAACTGTTTTGGCAATCGGAAATGTTGGCGGTATGGGAAATCCTGTTGTGGAATATTTTTTTAATAAAAGTTTACCATAAAAAAACCGGAGTAATTAAATGATAGAATTAGCTGTTACAATCGGGTTGGTTTTTAGTTTAATATCTTATGAAATTTTTGGACTTGCTGCCGGAGGTATTGTTGTTCCCGGATATATTTCTTTGCAGCTTTCGCAGCCTGATAGACTGCTTGGAACAATTATAGTAAGTCTGGTTACATTTGGAATAATTAAAATACTTGGCAGTTATACTTTTTTATATGGAAGACGGCAAATGGTTCTGAGTTTACTGATTGGTTGTTTGCTTGCCAATGCTTCAAGATATTTTTTAGCAATTGATCTTACAGCCAGTACTATTCAGTTACAGGCAGTCGGCTGGGTTATTCCCGGATTAATTGCTCATTGGTTCGCAAAGCAGGGTATCTTTAGAACGATTTGTGTTCTGCTCATTACATCTGTTCTGGTTCGATTAATTGTTATTATTTTATTTAATGGTGAACTTTTTCCGGCTTAATAAAAAACTTATTCAGGATTATTAAATAATGTATCAGTTCAGTGCAAAATCTAAGCGTGTATTAACTGTACTAACAGTTTTTTCCCTTGTCGCTTTTTTAGTAGTTGAACATTATAAAGTCGATTATAAGAGAAAATGGTACGATCAAAAACTGGAAGCATCACAACTGGCAAAAAAATCTTTTGATTATCTGAAGGATTATCATTTGCAAAAAGGAGTATTTATTGATGTTATAAATGATCCGAATGAAACCGCATTGATAGGACAGGATATAACTCCGATTACAACTGACAGAGGATATATAGAAGCTAAATTAACAGCATTAAACCCAAACTTCTCTGCTGTTATTGTTGAGATGTTAAATGAAGCAGGTATTAGGCAGGGCGATAATGTTGCTGTTTCTTTTACCGGATCAATACCAGGCTTAAATGTTTGTGTTATTTCTGCACTTCAGACATTGAAACTTAAACCAATCATTATCACTTCAGTCGGATCTTCCAATTGGGGAGCTAATAACCCTGATTTTACCTGGCTTGATATGGAGAGGATTCTTTTTGATGCAGGAATATTTAAATCAAAATCTGTTGCTGCTTCAATTGGAGGCGGACTTGACAGGGGAAGAGGGCTAAGCCCGGAAGGACGTGATTTAATTTATTCTGCAATAACACGTAATAATGTTTTTTTTATAAATGAAGAGTATCTTGAAAGAAGTATTGAAAAGAGGATGAGCATTTATAAAGAACATGCTGGTAATAAACCAATTAAAGCATTTATTAATGTAGGTGGTGGAATTGCAAGTTTAGGATCTGTTGAGAACTCACAATTTATTCCAACCGGATTGATTGAATCATTACCTGTTAAGAATTATCCTTCTTCAGGAGTTTTGATTAAAATGGCGGATAAAAAAATTCCAGTAATACATCTGTTAAATGTTACCCAGCTTGCTGAAAAATATGGTTTGCCTGTTAGCCCTAAACCAATACCGCCGCCTGGCAGCGGAGATGTGTTTGTTAAAAAGCAATATAATGTTTTACTTACTGTCATTGTTACATCAATATTAATTGTGCTTATTGTTACCGTCTTTATATTAGAACAAAAAAGACATAAAATGGGAACTGAACAAATAGAAATATTTAAGCACGGTAAAACAAATAATATTGGTGAGATTTAGTCACTCAGAAATATGAGGTATAAATGAAATTATTTTATTCAACTTTACTTGTGTTCTTTTTTTCAATTTTACTTTTGGGGGCTGATAAAGAAAAGAAAACGATTAAGCCCGATAACCCTTCCAATCCTGTTACAACTATTATAGCCGGTAAAGAAAGATTGTATTATTCGTTGTCTAATAAGAATGCAGCATTTATTTCCGTCAAAGGTGCCGGTGAGTTTAAAATAGTTACACGTGCCAGATTCACTAATTCAGATCCTGATGATATAAATTATATAATTGGTTATCGTGTTGATGGCGGTAAAAAAAATAAGATCGAGTTTAGTGGGATTAAGAGATCATTAAAAGCTGTTTATAAGAACCAATCGCTCGGTATTCCCGGTGATGAAGGAATTATTTCATTTAAGCTTGGTGAAGGCGAGCATAATATTAAAGTATGGTTAGAGGCATCTGATCCTAAAGTTGCCGCACGATTTATTTTTACGCAGAAAAAGACAAAGAAAAAAAGCTGGGTTTCACTAACCCCGACTTCTAATAATGAACCTGTTAACCTTATCAGTAATGAAGATGAAATTTTATATTACAGATTTACTGATGAAAAGCCCGTTAAGTTCAAAATCACAGGTCCAACTAAATTGAAATTTCTCCTTCGTGTTGAAAATGATTATTCAATGAAAGGAAGAACAGATTACAGAATTCAAATAAAAGAAGACTCGAAAATTAAAAACACATATCAATTAAGCAGTGTTCGATCACAAACAGCAAAATACCTGCACGAAAACTCAAAAATACCGGGCAAAGCAAATGAAATTGTAATTGATGTTCCCAAAGGCAGCCATACTTATCAGATAAATTTACTTGATAAAAATAAATGCTCTTTGCTCTGCAGGATTTTATTTCCCAAAAAAGATATTAAAAATGAATTTATGGAATGATTATGAAAAACTTTCCTGTTCAGTCAATAAGTATAAGACTATTAGTTTTATTTATTTTGATGATTATAATCAGCAGCCCGGTAGCTGCGCAAAAGAAAAAAGTAAAGACCAGCAAAAGATGGACGATTGATCTATCCTTACAATCCGGTTATGATAATAACGCACTACGTTATTCTGATAAATACCTTCAGAGATTTAAGAACAATCAAGATGAAGGAAGATTTCATATAAAAAAGTACGATGATCTGGTTATGAATTATACTGCACGTTTATCATACTCAGAAAGATTTATTAAAAATATGTTATCAGTTTTTACTGCAAGAATAAATTATAACCAATATACATTCAATACAATTAAAACCTGGTATCAGCTTGACTTAATGTATCAGCAGTACATAACACAAAAGACAAGCATGATGTTTTCTTATTCATATATACCTGAATTTTATGTTGCCCATTTCAGAGACAATGATTGGGTAAAGATTTATGGATATACCCCAATAACATTTCAGCCGTTTACATTTTCTAAAAATGATTTCAGCTTCTGGCTTCAGCATAATTTTAGTACAACTACACGTGTAAGAGTATATTTCTCCTTAATGAAATATTATTACAACAAACATTTTACTGAATATGACAGTGATAATTATTTAACCGGAGTAAGAGTATCCCGCGATATAAGTTCAAAATTATCTCTTGATGCTGCTTATAAATTTGTCAGATCAAATGCAAAAGGATATGATGAACCCGGCGAAGATAAATTAACTTCTGATGACGCAGATGCTGCTTATAATGAACATAACATAATTATTGGTGCAGCTTATAAATTGCCCCGCGTATTTAAACTCGATAATAAAATTGATTTGTCTGTAGAATTATTCAGAAGATATTATTTTACTGACAAAACTGTGTCGGAAGATCAACTGCATAGCGGCAGAAATGATTTGAGTTATCGTGTCGGATTGAAATATGATTTAGCGATATTAAAAAATATGACAACAGGTTTATACTTTAACTATGCCTTCAGAAATGCAGAAAGCTCAAACAGTACAAATAATGAATTTATATCAGATGAAAAAGATTACGATCAGTTTAAGTGTGGTTTTAGTTTATCATATAAATTTCAATTTTAATATAGATATAAAAGGTAAATAAGATGAAAACAATATCCCTGCTTTTAGTTTCTACAATATTTTTTATAATAAGTTGCGGTTCACCAAATGACCCGGAAGTCTTTGAGGATAATAATAACGGCTACGAAATAGTCAGCAAGTTTGCAACATCAGGATATGCTCAGGATATAATCAAGGAAGATTCATTATTATTTGTTGTTCAGGGTGAAGGAGGTTTAGCAATTGTTAACATAAAAGATCATTCAAAACCCAAGCTTGTTTCAGAGGTCTTATCATCTTTACGCGGTTATTCATATAAAGTTGCCAGCAAAGATAGTGTTGTATTTATTGCAGCAGGTAATTTTGGTGTATCTGCAGTTGATATTTCTGATCCTTATCATCCGGTTGTAACAGTTAATAATCTTCCGATGAAACCAGCAAAAAACCTGTTTGTCAAAGATGATTATCTCTTTACAGCGGTTAGTGAGTTAGGATTTAACATTGCTGAAGTCAGCTTGCCCAACAGTCCTGATGTAAGAACAACAACCTTTACACCTGGTTATGCCCAAAGTATTATAACTACTGAAGATGACAAATACTTGCTTGTTGCATGTGGTGAACTTGGTTTTGCTATGATGGACATTTCTGACTTTCAGGAAGGATTTGGTTCTTATCCTGTTGCAGGTTGGCTTGATACACCGGGTTATGCTGTGGATGTAATAACTCATCCAACTAAACAAATTGCATTTTTAGCTTGCGGAACAAGTGGCTTGGTAATTATTGATTATGCTGATACTCTGAATTTAAAAATAATTGGCACATTTAATACAGGCGGATATGCAAAGGAATTGGCATATAAAGACAACAAGATTTTTATAACTACTGAAACAAGAGGACTTCAGATAATTGATGTATCAGATTTATCAAAACCAAAACGCATTGCAGCTGTTTCTACAAAATATGCTATGGGAATTTTTATTGATGACCAGTATGTTTATGTTGCTGATCAGCAGGAAGGAATTGTTGTCGTTAAAATTCCCTAATAAATATCTGTCAGAATTTTCAGGTGACATTTTTAAGCAGTACTAAATGAATGAATTTTTAGCAAACAACCAGCCTTGTTTGAAGTAAAAGATATTAATTCTAACAATATTTTTCTTGTATCTTTTGTAAAATGATTATAGTTTCAGCAGCAAAATTGAAATTGTTTTCCTATAACTAACAATTATTGTATTCATATAAATTTTTCGGTTCAATAATTTCCTTAACCTTTTTACATATAGTCCACTAACTTCTCAGATTTTTAATCAATGTTAATCAATAAATAAACAAGGAACAAAATGAAAAGAAAATCTCTACGGGTTAAACTACTGTTTCTATTTTTATTTGTAGGAATAGTTCTTGGCTTCAAGTTTAATAATGAAGAATTTGCTGACTTCTATTATTATCAGGGTAAACCTTTTAAGCTAACACAAAAATCTGATGCTGTTTTTATAGTATTAAATGAAAATGTAACAGCATCATCATTCACAAAATTAATTTCATCTTTTCCGGAGATAAAGTCCGCAGCAGATTTTAATGTAAAGGATAGAAAAGATTTTGTTCTTCTAAACAATGCTTTGACAAACACTGAAGTAAGCTCGCTCTTAAGCAAGCTAAGACAAAATCCGGAAGTTAAATATGCATCAATAGTGTTTTCACCTGATGAAGGTAAAACACTGATCGGGGTTCAGGATGAGATACTTGTTCAATTTAAACCTGAATTATCAGCAAGTCAGATATCAGAATATCTGAGATTAAATGATCTGACCGTTTTGGAAGAGTTAAAACTTGAAGGCGGTAAAAGTTATAAACTACAGACATCAGGATCAGATTTTCCGATATCAGCAGCAAATGCATTATATGAGAGCGGTATGGTAAACTGGTCAGAGCCAAACTTATTTTTTACAAACCTGATTACCTATATGCCAAACGATCCGTTTGTTAACAGCCAGTGGTCAATAAGAAATACAGGTAATAATATTCCAACAGGAGTAGCAGGTACGCCTGGTTGTGATATGAATGTTGATAGTGCATGGAATATTTCTCTCGGAAGTCCGGATGTAATAATATCAGTAAGCGATACAGGCTGCGATACATTGCACGTAGATCTTGCAGCTAATTTCATTCCCGGTACAGGAAGAAATTTTTATAATAACACAATAGGCGGTTTTGATGATATGGGACACGGTACAAGTTGCGCAGGGATAATAGCAGCAGTTGGTAATAATGGTATCGGTATTTCAGGTATTGCACCACTCTGTAAAATGTTACCAGTAAAATGGATGAACTCAAGCGGAAATGGTGATTATTCAGGAGCAACCAATGCAACTGTTTATTCATATCAGGCAGGAGCCTGGGTTATCAGCAACTCCTGGGGTTTTCCAAATGGTGCAAGCTCGGCATTGGATAATGCAATAGCAGATGCAAAAAACTTAGGCAGAGGCGGCAAGGGAGCGTTGTTTGTAGTAGCATCAGGTAATGAAAACGGAGCGATGAGATTTCCTGCAAGTACAAATCCCAATGTTTTAGTAGTAGGAGGAATAAGTCCTTGTAATCAGCGTAAATCACCGAGCAGTTGTGATGGAGAAAGCTTTTGGGGCGCAAGTTACGGGTCTAATCTGGATATCGTTGCACCTTGTGTAAAAATATACGCAACCGATATTACAGGCAGTGGTGGATTTACAAGCGGTGATTATGATCCGGAATTCAACGGAACCTCAAGTGCAACACCTAATACAGCAGGTGTATGCGCATTAGTATTATCAGTAGATACAACTTTAAGATGGGATTCAGTAAGAGTAAGAATAGACAGAACAGCAGACAGAGTTGGTTCATATTCTTACACACAGGCAGGACCAAGAAATCTTTCCAGATGGAATAATGAAATGGGTTATGGAAAAGTAAATGCTTATAAAGTATTACTTGAAACCTTAAGTTTAATGGGTCCTGTAATAGTTCACACACCATTGAATAATACAGAGCAGATAACAGGTAATTACACTGTTGACTGTTCAATTACTTCCGTTAATTCGACAATAGACCCATCAAGTCTGAAGTTATTCTGGTCAAAAGATAATCCATCAATAACTGACAGTACATTGTTGATAAATACAAGCGGCAGTAACTATACAGCCGATATCGTTGGTTCAGGTGCAGGTTTGTACAGATATTACATAAAAGCACAGGATATAACCGGAAGAAAATCTACAAGTCCATCAAATGCACCAGCTAATTTATATTCATTTGAGGCTGCAACGGATTTAGTCCCGCCTTCAATTACACATACAGCATTGGATAATACACCTAAACAAAAATGGCCTTTAGATATTACAGCAGTTATTACTGATAATATAGGTGTAGGGTCAGTTGAATTTGAATTCAGAATTAATAGCGGTTCAATTAATACTGTTACAATGAATCTTGTAAATAACAATACTTATAAAGGTACTTTTACCGGAACAGTTAATATTGGTGATTTTGTTGAATACAGAATTAAGGCAACTGATAATTCAGCTCAAAGTAATGTTGGTTATCATCCCGCATCTGGATATCATTCATTTAATATAACTGATGTACTAGGCTTAGTACTGGTAATTGATGATGACGTTACTTACGAAAACAGAATTTCACCTGATAAAGAATTTCACGAAGCAGATATTTTAACTCCGCTAGGTGCATCGGCAACATTGTTTACTAATACATTAAATGATGCTGGTTATCTGGCTGAACAAGTTACTTTCAGTGCGTTTAATCCGGCAGATTTAAATAGCTATGATCTTGTTATTTTATCAGCCGGGTTAAATGAAGGAACTATGTTCAATAATCAAACAAAGAGAACTGCAATTACAAACTGGACTTTGGCAGGAGGTAAGACATTAGTTGATGGCGGAGAAGTCGGTTATATATATAGAAAATCAGGAACTACAACTGATCTTGACCCGCTTTTCAGAAGGAATGTATTAAATGATAGTACCTGGGTTAGTGATCGCAGTGGTGCAAGTATTCAGATTGTAACTTTAACTCATCCGATATTTAATTCACCAAATTCAATTACTGGTCCGATTACTGTAAATAACGCAAGCGGTTCAAGTTGGGGTACAAGAGATGAAGTTACTTTGTTAAATAAATCTGGTGTCAGCAGAATAGCAAACTGGACTGGCGGTACAGCTTCTAATGGCGGTATTATTATTCATAACCCCGGTAATGATACATCAAAATGCAGAAATATATTCTTTACATTTGCAGTATCACAAATAGCAAATCAAACTGTTGCTGCAAACCTGATAGAAAATACAGTCGCATATTTATTCAGAGATATTATTCCAGTTGAGCTTACTTTTTTTACTGCATCATCAATTGGTAACTCAGTAAATCTGATTTGGAATACCGCAACTGAATTAAATAACAGTGGTTTTGAAATTCAGCGAAAATCCAATAACAGCGAATGGAACAATATCGGATTTATAGCCGGCTTTGGTACAGCTACTGATCCAAAATCATATTCATTTATTGATAACAATCTTAAAGTTGGAAGTTATTCTTACAGACTAAAGCAAATAGACTTTGATGGTTCATTTGCCTACTCACATATAGTTAATGTAGAAATAACAGCTCCATTACAATTCAGTTTGGAACAGAACTATCCAAATCCTTTTAATCCTGCAACAATGATAAATTATTCCTTAGCCAAAGATGAACTGGTAAAAATATCAGTATTCAATTTGCTTGGTGAAAAAGTAGCTACCTTAGTAAATACAAATCAGAAAGCAGGAAGTTATGAATTGAAATTTGATGCTTCGCTGCTGTCAAGCGGAATATATTTCTACTCAATTGAAGCAGGTGATTTTAAGGCAGTACGTAAAATGATGCTGATGAAATAAGCCTTATCTTTAACTACCTTCTTTATAAAGAAAGGTAGTATAAAATCTATAAATTATAAGCGAGTCTTAATGACTCGCTTTATTTTAAATAAAGATTGAACAAAGTGTTTACTTTTTTTTATCTTTAGATACATAATAGGAGATTTTATGATGAATAGAACATTAACAATTTACACATTGGGGATAGTCTTGTTCTTAAGTTTTGTTATATCTGCACAAACTATCGAACAAAAAAACTGGTTAATTGAAAATTCAGCCAGAATAAAGAAAATTGAAGATTTGAAAAAAGCTGAAGCCGATTCATTAGCAAAAATCTATGGGATGCCCATTTCAACAACTTTAAGTAATGGTGCAATGATAGAACTACAGAGTTTTGAGGATGGAATGCCATATTATCATATGACTGATAATATTAATGCGGCTGCTACATTATCAACAAGATATGTATGGGATAATGGAGCAGGAGGTTTCTCACTTTCAGGACTTGGACAAGTAGTTGGATTATGGGAGGCTGGTAATGGAATACCATTACTTACTCATCAGGAATTATCCGGCAAAGTTACTCAGAGAGATGCGGGTGGAACTTATACTGACCACGCAACTCATGTCGCCGGTACTTTGGTTGCAACAGGAATTGTTTCTAATGCAAGAGGTATGTCTAAAAATGCTAAGGTAGATGCCTATACTTCAGGTAATGATTTGAGTGAAATTATGAATGCTGCTGCAAATGGTTTAAAAGTATCAAATCATTCCTATGGATCAATAAGAGGATGGGTATATGATTATCGTAATGATGGTAAATGGGCTTGGTTTGGAACGACTTCTATTAGTGAAACTGAAGATTACTTGTTTGGATTCTATTCATCTACCTCTGCTTCATGGGATTATTTTATGGTAAACGCACCAAATATTTTAGTCTGTAAAAGTGCAGGTAATGATAGAGGTGATGGACCTACTAGTGGAACTGCTCATTGGGTATTAGTTAATAACAACTGGGTTTGGTCTTCAACTGTTAGAGAAAAGGACGGTGGAATTGATGGTTATGATTGTATTAATGATGGAGTTGGTATTTCAAAAAATTCATTAACTGTTGGAGCTGTAAATGATATTGTTAATGGATATAATTCACCCTCAGATGTTGTAGTAACATCCTGGAGTAATGAGGGACCGACTGATGACGGCAGAATAAAACCTGATATCGTTGCAAATGGTACAGATTTGTATTCTTCTACCAACACATCAAACACAGCTTATGAGAATATGAGCGGTACTTCAATGGCTTCACCAAATGCTGCTGGCTCTGTTGCTTTAATATTAGAACAGCAGGCTGCGTTAAATGGTCCATCAACTTTTTTGCGTTCATCTACGGTTAAAGGTTTGATTATTAACACTACTGATGAAGCTGGTACTGCACCAGGTCCGGACTACAGGCACGGTTGGGGATTGATGAACACTTATAGAGCAATTCAATTATTAACCTTAAATCATGAAGTTGGTGGTAATCAATTAATCAGAGAACTTACATTAAATCAGAGCGGCGTTGAACAATTTACTGTTGAATCTAATGGTAGTGAGCCATTAAAAGTTACAATTTGCTGGTTAGACCCATCTGGTACGCCTGCGCAAGCATCATTAAATCCTCCAAATCTTATGCTTGTTAATGATTTGGATTTAACTATAACCGGACCGAACTCAACAGTCTATTATCCATGGGTATTGGACCCGGCAAATCCATCAGCAGCAGCTACTACTGGAAATAACTTCAGAGATAATGTAGAACAGGTTTTTATAGAATCACCTGTTGCTGGTACATATACAATAAAAGTTGGACATAAAAATAACTTAACTACCGGTTCACAAAAATTTTCTATTATAATTAGTGGTACAGTTGTTCCTGTTCCTGATATTGTATCTTTAGTAGAGCCAATTAATAATGCACAAGGAATTTCAAGTACTCAGGTATTATGTAAGTGGACAAGGGCACCAAAAAGTATGAGATATGAACTTCAGGCTTCTTTAGATTCAACTTTCAATACAGGAGTTATTAGTGTACTTAGTAAAACCGTAACTGCCACACTAACTAACCTACCTGAATTATCGGTTGTTTATTGGAGAGTTAGAGCAATTAATAGCGGTGGAATTGGTGCTTGGTCAGCTGTTAATAAATTTACTACAACTTATGCTCTTCCTTCACCGCCGGCTTTATTAATTCCTGCTAATAATTCTGTTCATCAGAATATTGATCAGGAGTTTCAGTGGGAAGATGTTTCAAACGCAACTGAATACAAATTTCAATTATCAAACAATGTTCCTTTTACAGATATAATAATTGATACAACTTTATCAACCAATTCATTTAATGTAAATGATTTACAAGAAGGTAAAAAATTATATTGGAGAGTCAGTTCCATAAATCCTTCAGGCACAAGCGCCTACTCACCAAAAAGTAATTTTACAACAAAATTAAAAAGTCCTGATAGTCTAACAGTAAGCGTTAACCTGAATGATGATGTTGTTTTGAATTGGATTGATAAATCTTCTATTGAAACCAATTATTTGATTTTGAGAAAAACCGAATCTTCAAGTTATACTAAATTAGATTCACTCGGAGCAGATCAAACTTCATATATTGATACTTCGGCTCAATTTGGAGTTGGTTATCATTATGCTGTTTATTGCAGAAATTCAACTGCTTTTTCTGATACAACAGAATCTGCTTTAATTGTTGTGAGTGTTGAAAAGGAAGAAGACCTTCTGCCAACTGAGTACTCATTAAAACAAAACTATCCAAATCCATTTAATCCTAGTACGGTAATTAAATATTCTCTGGCAAAAGATGGATTTGTAAACATTGCAGTATTCAACCTGCTGGGAGAAAAAGTTGCAACACTAGTAAATACAATCCAAAGAGCAGGTAATTACGAAGTGAACTTTAATGCTTCATCACTTTCAAGCGGAATTTATTTCTATGCAATGGAGTCTGGCGATTTTAGATCAGTTAGAAAAATGCTGCTGATGAAATAAGATAAGTAAATCAGCAGTTTTTACTGCTTGAATAAAAGTTAAGACTTAAAAAGAAAAGTCACATTTAAAATTAAAAAAAATAAAAGCGAGCCTTAATGACTCGCTTTTTTTATTTATTTTAACTACGTTTAATCAGACAAATTAAAAGAGGATCAAAATGAAAAATTTATTTTATATCCTTTTACTCTTTTTACCATCTATTGTCTTTTCTCAAAATAATTTTATAAAACAAATCACTTTTGGTGATTTTGATGCCAGAAACCCATTTATCTATAATAATGGATATGGAAATCAAGGTAACCCTGTTTTTTTTGAACTCCATAATTCAGGAGCGTCAAATATCTATTATAAAACCTATGATGAAAGTAATAATCAGTTTGAAGATACAGTTGCCCTGACACATAATAACTATTTAAACATCAATCCATCATTTCATCCTTCGATAGGAGTGTTATTCCAGACTAATCAAAATAGTAATTGGGATATTGCATTTATACCTTATGAAAATAATAATTGGGGCGAAACAACATTTCTAACCACTTCGCAGAATAATGAAATAAAACCAAGATTATTTAATAACAAAGAGGATTATTATCCACCCAATGTTGATTCATTGAATATACTGTTTAGCAGAGATGGTAACATAATTCATTTAAATTATAAAAATAACCAGGCTGCCGAAGTAGAAGTTTTTCAAAGCAATAATAACTTTACTTATAACGAGTTTGCCGGTTTGCAGGATTATTTTAGTGGTTACACCGTTTTTGCAATAGAAGAAGATGTATCCGGAATTAAGAGAATAGTCAGAAGGATTAAGCCATATAACGGAAACTATGAAGTGAAAGAAATTTTGAGGGATTCTTGTGACTGTAGTGATATGGATTTAGCTTATACGGATTTTATTAACTGGATGCTGTTTTATACTGACACTTTACTGGGAGAAAGAAGGTACTTTGCACTTAGTAATCCTCAAGCTCACAATCCATCTCTGCTTAGTTTAGATATTCTGTATAATGGTAATTTGTCTTCTTTAGGTTTATATCTGATGTTAATTATTACAAAGAATAAAGATGTAACTATGTTTGAGCCTAATTGGGCTTACACTTATTTACTTGAAAGGAATGACACTTCTTATGTTCGGTTAGATGTTTCAGACTTAGCCTTTGGGGTTGATAGTCTGCATCCATTGAAAGTTTCAACCTCATCTTTGGCTATAGGAGCACTTGGAACTGAGTATAATCAGATTCTGGTTTATACTGTTTGGGAAGATAGTGTTGATGGTCATTTGCAGCTATTCGGTGCACCTGTACATATCCAAAATAGTTCGGTTAAGGAAGAAATAAGTAATAATAATTTTGTTCTTTATCAAAATTATCCAAATCCATTTAATCCATCCACAAAGATTGAATATAAATTATTAAAAGCTTCTGATGTTAAGTTTAAGGTTTATAATTTTCTTGGAGAAAAAGTTATTGAGCAGAATTTAGGATATCAAACTGCAGGTAATTATAAATTGGATTTTGATGGTAGAAAATTATCCAGCGGAATTTATATTTATTCAATATCTGCGGATGAAAGCAGATTAAGCCGAAAGATGATGTTAGTAAAATAAGAATTACTCAGGTTCGAAAATGTTTGATAATAAACCAAACCATTTGGATTTTTTTTATGATTGTGTTGAATTTTAGTTAAGTAAATTTTGGAGTATGAGAAGTTGTCTGATAAAAATTTATTAAGGATATTTATTTAGTCCAAACATTTCAAGATTATTTTCAGATTTATGTTGGAATATTATTGGCATTAGTAATCCTTATTGTATTGTTAACTTATACCGTTAATAGAACTGGCGGCTTTTTAGGTAATATGGTTAATCCCTTCACAAAAGTTTTAATAATAATAATAGCATTAACCGGGGTTGTATTCATACCTTACATATTATATGTTCTCATAAAAGAAAGTCGAATAGGCTTGCTTTCCTTCATGATCATACTCATAATTATTCCAATCCTCTTTACAATGTTTTATAATTTAGCTTTACTACATCCAATATTCCTTTATGTGTTATATTGTTACTTATTAAATTCTCAGATTACAGAGTGGTCAACTGAGTATTATGGACATCAAAATAGATTAGAACAAAAAAGATTAAAAGTAGAAGAAGAACGGCTTAAAAATGGTTTGTTTTAGCAAGGAGCTATACTAATGAGAGAAAATAAAAATCTCAGCAATAATTTTGAAATAGTTCAAAGATTCAGAAATATTTTATTTTATGAATTAAGACTCTTCGATGGATTTTCGTTATTGGGTGTATTTTACTTTTTAGGTTTTGCTCAGAGTTTAACTGGAATTTCCCTACCAATCCTTTTAATAATTATTGCTACAGCCGCAATAATTTTTACTCCTTACATTTTTTATGATGACTATTATTCCTCTTACATTGACTTACATATTATTTAAAGATTCAATTTTTATTGAGGCATTAATTCTTATTCCACTTTTATCATTTTATATTTATTGCTATCTGATAAAATTTGAAGTTGATAAATGGCTTACAGATTATAGCTGGCATCTGGAAAGATTACAGCAGAAGAAAGAAAGAGAAAATAGAATTAAAAATGAGATGATTCTTTGATGAAAGACGATAAAAGTGAAACGAAAAAATAAAATTATTCCATCGTTAGCTAGTGTACTCCAGAACTCCACTGCTCCATTTGTGTTAAAAATCTTCCTCCAACAGCCAGCCTTCAGCTAAGTCAGGAGAAATTTCTGAAATGAATCGGGATGGTTTAGATAGTGTCATTCCCGCTTCCCGGTCATATAAATTCATCGGATAAGAAACAAACAAATTGTTTTTTGCACGTGTCGAAGCTACGTACATCAGCCTTCTTTCTTCTTCTAATGAATCAAGGTTTTCAACTGATCTTGCCGAGGGAAAGTAACCTTCAACAGCATGAATTATAAAAACCGAATGCCATTCTAATCCTTTTGCTGAATGAATTGTAGAAAGTGTAACATACTCTTCTTCTTTATCGGCAGCATCAACATCAAGAACGCTTTCAATAATAGGTTCAATTGCCATATCAGAAAGCAATGAATCAATCGAAGTATAATTCTCTACAATATTCTGAAAAATATCCAGATCCTTTTTACGCTTATTCCAATCATCATAGTTAGCTTTAAATAATTCCCAATAGTAATTATAAACTTTTTGAACCATCTCAGAAGGCATATATTTTTTCTTTTGCAGTTCGTATAAAAGATAAAACAATGGACCAAGCTTATGATGTTTAAACTCAGGCTGATCATCAGGCTCTGCTTTTATTGTAATACGAGCGGTAGAAAGTTCATCCAGAATTCGTTGTGCGGTTTTTGGTCCAACACCTTCGTGTAAAAGTAAAACTCTATACCAGCTGATAACATCTTTCGGATTAACAGCAATACGAAGGAAAGCCATCACATCCTTAATATGAGCAGTTTCAACAAACTTCATTCCGCCAAATTTCTGAAAAGGGATATTAGCTTTTGAAAGCTCAAGCTCCAGATCAAACGAGAAGAAAGATGAACGGAATAAAACCGCAATATCTTTTAACTGAACTCCTTCTTCTCTCAGGTCAAGAATTTTTTCAACAATAAATTTAGATTGAAGATTATCAGTTGCTGCTGCAACGATACTTGGTAATACTCCGCTGCCGCGTCTTGTATAAAGTTCCTTTTTGTACTTTTCAATTGCAGCTTCGTTAATACGGTTTGCAAAATCCAGAATTGCCTGAACACTTCTGTAATTTTCTTCAAGCTTAATAATCTTTACATTATCAAACAATTTTGGAAATTGCATTATGTTATGGAAATCAGCTCCGCGAAAAGAATAGATCGCCTGCGAATCGTCACCAACAACCATAACATTTTTATTATACTTAGCTAAACCTTTTACGATTTCTGCCTGCAAGTGATTTGTATCCTGATACTCATCAACCATTACAAATTTTATTTCCGAAAGAAGGGCTTTAACAGCGGGGCTTTCTTTTTTAAGAAATTCACGCAAATAAATCAGCAGATCATCATAATCCAGAAGATTATTATTTCTCTTATACTGAATAAATATTTTCTGTATTTCCAGAATCTTATCAAGCAAGGGAAGAAAATGCGGATAATCATTTTCAATTATCTCTTCAACTTTCTTTCCGGTATTAACACTTAAACTGTAAACTTTGTTCAGTGTCTGTTTATTCGGAAATCTTTTATCCCTGATAAGAAAGCGATCCTGAGAGCGGATAAGATTTATTACATCTTCACTATCACCCTGATCAAGAATTGTAAAAGCAGAATCTAGTCCGATTGCTTTTGCATATTTCCTTAATGTCAGATTTGCAAACGAGTGAAAAGTTCCGCCTCTTATTTTTGAACAACGGTCATCAAGCAGCATTGATGCACGCTTCAGCATTTCATTAGCAGCTTTACGGGTAAAAGTTAAAAGCAAAATAGAATTTGGATCGTGACCAAGTTCAATTAATCTTGCTACTCGATAAACAAGAGTTCTTGTTTTTCCTGTTCCTGCACCGGCAATAATTAAATAACATCCCTTGACTGCAGTTGCAGCTTCAAATTGTGAGGTGTTTAATTCTTCTTTATAATTAATTTTAAAACGGGCTTCGTCATTATTGTTAACCAAGCCCGTTTTTGATGTTCTTTTTAAAACATATTTCTTTTGATTCATCTTCGCAGTGCTTTAGGCTTTCCTAAAATTTCTGAAAATAAAATATACTCTTTAATCGTAACCGGATTTTTCAATTTGCGGTTAAGATCATTGATGTTTGATCTTTGATTAAACTTACCGGATAAATGTCTTTCAAAATTTTCCGCATCTGCTTCTGCTTTTGGGCTAACTAACTTGGGCTGTCCTGCAGCAGTTTTTCGGTTTGATATTCGTGTATCGTAAGTTTCTCTCGAACCAATAGGTCTCTTATCTTCAACACTTTTGCGTAATCTTATATCATCAGAATGATCAAGGTTTTTATCTTTAATTTCTGTTTCAGAATGTTCGTAAGATTTTTGAACCGGACGAGGCTGAGGCGGCGGAATATTTACTTCACCCTTAAACAGGTTTTCAATTTCTCTAAGGATATCATATTCATCTCTTTTTTGAGTGATTGCCTCAGGTACAGATGATGAATTTCGCCGAGAAGAAATATTCGCATCAGCTTTATGATTTCTGTTTGGGGTGGTTTTCTTCGGTGGTTCCTTCTTTTTAAAAAAGGAACTTAAGAAACTAAAAATTATTATTCCCCAAATAAGGAGTTGAAATAAATCATCCATTGATCTTCTCTATCTAATTACAATGTTTTTATTTTCATTTCAGATATACTTTATGAATCAGTTTTTTTCTTTTCTTCCGGCTGAGCTATTGATGTTCTCATCTCAGTATCTGCCTGAATATTTCTAAGATTATAATAATCCATTACACCAAGTTTGCCGTTTCTGAATGCATCTGAAATTGCACGCGGAACTTCTGATTCTGCTTCAACAACTTTTGCTTTCATCTTTGCAACTTCGGCAATATTTTCCTGCTCTGTTGCAACTGCAGCAGCTCGCCTTTCTTCCGCTTTAGCCCGTGCAACTTTTAAATCTGCTTCAGCCTGATCAGCTTGAAGAATTGCACCGATATTCTGACCTATATCTACATCTGCGATATCAATTGATAAAATTTCAAATGCTGTTCCGCTGTCTAATCCTTTTGCCAGAACTGATTTTGAGATCTTATCCGGATTTTCGAGTACATCTTTGTGTGATTCACTCGATCCAATTGTGGATACAATACCTTCACCAACTCTTGCAAGTACAGTAGCTTCACCAGCACCGCCGACTAATCTTTCAATGTTGGCACGAACAGTAACTCTAGCCATAGCTTTTAACTGGATTCCATCCTTTGCAACAGCAGAGACCATTGGTGTTTCGATTACTTTTGGAACAACTGACATTTTTACTGCTTCAAGAACATCTCTTCCGGCAAGATCAATTGCAGTAGCACGCTCAAAGGTTAATCCAAGATTAGCTTTATCTGCAGAGATAAGCGCATTAATTACTTTTGTAACATTACCGCCTGCAAGATAGTGAGCTTCCATTTTTGCCTGATCAACAGACAATCCGGCTTTTGTTGCTGTTATCATATTTCTTACAATCAGAACCGGCGGAACTTTTCTTAATCTCATTCCAATAAGATCCTTTACTATCTTTACTTTTACACCGGAAAAGTATGCTGTTATAAATAATCCTAATGGAACGAAATAGAGAAATAAGAATAAGAAGATTATAATTGCTATTATAATTATGAGTGATAATCCTGTTAATGCTTCCATTTATTCTCCAATGATTTGTTGAAATATATTTTCAGATTAAATATCTGTCTTAATGACTACTATTAAGATTTTATGACGTTAAAAATATCATTTTAACAGAAAAAAATTTCTCTTCAATATGAAATTAAGCAAAAAATTAACCAAAGTTTACTGGCATTTGAATTGCCTTTGTTTAAAACATCGCTCTATGTGTTAATTGTGATGTTAAAACAACGATATTATGTTGCCTTGATACGGCGAATCACAATTTGTATATTTCAATCGTGAAACCAAAATTCATAATCTTTGGTTCATTTTAAGTAAAAATAAGGAGAAATATGGACGGAAATTTTTCGGATAGATTACAGGACGTAATTAGGCTTAGCAGGGAAGAGGCTCTTAGACTTGGTCATGATTATATTGGTACCGAGCATCTTCTTCTTGGAATTATCCGGGAGGGGCAGGGTGTTGCTGTAAGGATTTTAAGAAATCTTGAATGTGATTTACTTAAACTGAAAAAAGCTATTGAAGATACTGTTAGAACTTCCGGCGGAACTTTAACAATCGGAAACATTCCCCTGACTAAACAGGCAGAAAAAGTACTAAAGATTACTCAAATCGAATCTAAAATATATAAAGCGGATGTTATAGGAACCGAGCATCTTCTTCTTTCACTTTTAAGAGATGAAGATAATATTGCTACACAGATACTTCATCAATTTAATATTTCTTATGATGCTGCCCGTGCTGAATTAAATTCAATGCTTAGCGCAAAGAATCCAAAAGAACCAGGACAAAAGACTTCTCAAACATTTGATAAGAAAACAGAAAAAACTAAAACACCTGTTTTGGATAATTTCGGTCGCGATCTTACAAAGCTTGCAAATGAAGATAAACTTGATCCGGTTGTTGGCAGAGAAAAAGAAATTGAAAGAGTAGCTCAGATTTTAAGCAGAAGAAAGAAGAATAATCCGGTGCTTATCGGTGAACCGGGTGTAGGTAAAACTGCAATTGCAGAAGGACTGGCACTTAGGATAATTCAGAAGAAGGTGCCCAGAACTCTTCAGGATAAGAGAGTGGTAACTTTGGACCTTGCCGGACTTGTAGCCGGAACAAAATACCGCGGACAATTTGAAGAGAGAATGAAAGCTCTGATGAATGAACTTGAAAAAGCTGAAGATGTGATTCTTTTTATTGATGAATTACATACAATTGTTGGTGCCGGCGGTGCAAGCGGCTCACTTGATGCTTCAAATATGTTTAAACCTGCTTTAGCTCGTGGTGATATTCAATGTATTGGTGCAACAACTTTTGACGAATACAGAAAATTTATTGAAACTGATGGAGCACTTGACCGGAGATTTCAGAAAGTAATGGTCGATCCGCCGACTTATGATGAAACACTTCAGATACTTGAGAATATTAAATTCAAATATGAAGAACATCATCGTGTAAAATACTCCAAGGAAGCAATTGAAACAGCGGTAAAATTAAGTAATCGTTATATAACCGACAGACACTTACCTGATAAAGCAATAGATGTAATTGATGAGGCAGGTTCAAGAGTTCATATGGGTAATTTTGAAGTACCTCAGGAAATACTTGAACTTGAAGAAGAGATTGAAGGTGTAAAAAAAGAAAAAGCCCGTGTGGTTAAAATGCAGGATTATGAAGAAGCTGCACGCCTGCGCGATAAGGAAAGAAATCTTTTATCTGATCTTGATACTGCTAAGCGTGAGTGGGATACAAAGACGAAAGATATTGTCCACGATGTTAGTGAAGATGATATTGCTACCGTTGTTGCAATGATGACCGGAATTCCGGTAAACCGAATTGCTCAAACCGAATCTGAAAAATTGCTGAAGATGGATGATGCATTAAAACAGCATATTGTCGGTCAGGATGAAGCAGTTAGTAAACTTACAAAAGCAATTCGAAGAACTCGTGCTGGACTTAAGAATCCTAATCGCCCAATCGGAAGTTTTATCTTTTTGGGACCAACAGGAGTTGGTAAAACTGAACTCTGTAAAGTTCTTGCAAAGTATTTATTTGATAGTGAAGATGCGCTTGTAAGAATTGATATGAGTGAGTATATGGAAAAGTTTTCAGTTTCAAGATTAGTTGGGGCGCCTCCGGGATATGTTGGATATGAAGAAGGCGGACAGCTTACTGAAAAGGTCAGAAGAAAACCTTACTCGGTTGTTCTTTTTGATGAAATTGAAAAAGCACATCCGGATATCTTCAGTCTGCTGCTTCAGGTACTTGATGATGGAACTCTTACAGATTCTCTCGGAAGAAAAGTTGATTTTAAGAATACTATTATCATAATGACATCAAATGCAGGTACTAAAGATATTAAGAATATCAGCAAATTTGGTTTTGGCGGTGATGAGAATGTTGATAAATACTCAAATCTTAAAGACACAGTTGAAGATGCAATGAAGAGACTGTTTAATCCTGAATTCTTAAATCGAATAGATGATACAATTGTATTTAGGAATCTTACTAAGGAAGATATTTACAAGATTATTGATATTGAAATAAAAGATCTTCATGCTAATATTAAAGAGAATAAACTTCACTTTCAGCTTGATGGAACAGCAAAGGACTTTCTTGTTAATAAGGGATTTGATGAGAAATTTGGTGCACGTCCTTTACGCAGGGCTATTCAAAAATATGTTGAAGATCCGCTTGCTGAAGAAATTTTACGTGGCTCTTTTAAAGAAGGTACTTCGATCATTGCAAAACATGTGGAAAATTCCGATGAACTTGTTTTCTTTGATGAAGCACTCGAACATCCTGATCCTAATGTTGAACCGGAAAAGTATGATTCTTCCGGTAATTAATTAATCATCTTTTACACATAAAAGGTTCGCAGTAATGCGAGCCTTTTTTTTATTATAAACAAAAAAAAATTATGCAGCTTAAACTTGAAACACATTCCTTTAATATCAGCAGTAAGGGTAATTGTGATATAATTGATATTACCGGATACATACAGCAAATTGTTTCTGATAACCTTTTTTTAGAGGGCAGTGCACTTATTTTTGTTGCCGGATCAACAGCCGGAATTACAACCATTGAATATGAACCGGGTTTATTAAAAGACTATCCGGATTTTTTTGATAAAATTATTCCACAGAAACAAAATTATGAACACGATAACACCTGGCATGATGGAAACGGACATTCTCATGTTAGAGCATCATTGCAGGGAGCATCTTTTACAGTACCGTTTAAAGATAAATCACTAATTTTGGGTACGTGGCAGCAGATTATTTTTGTTGATTTTGATAACAAACCACGCCGAAGAGAAATAATTGTTCAAATAACAGGTATAAAAGAGTAACGTATGAAAAAATTGATTTTATCTTTATTAATATTTGCTTTTACATCATTAAGTTTTGCTCAGATTGTTACAACCGAGCCTCAGTACCCAACTCAGAACGACAGCATAGTAGTTATATTTGATGCAACACAACCCGGTGCAGTTGAATTATTAAACTATACAGGTACAGTCTATGCGCATACAGGAGTTACAACAAATCTGGGGCAGTGGCAGCACGTAATCGGCGATTGGGGAAATAACTCAAATCAACCTGCTCTTACCAGGCTTGGACAAAACTTATACAAATTAACCATTGGTCTTCCGAGAGCATTTTATTCGGTTACTAATCCAACAGAAAAAATTTTACAGCTTGCTTTAGTGTTCCGTAGTTCTGATGCATTAAAGCAAACCAGACCTGATATTTTTATTGATCTTTATGAACCCGGATTAAATTTAGTTATTCAAAATCCTGAGGTTTCTGTTGATTATGGCGATCCTCTGCGCTCACCTGCATTTGTTAAAGAAGGTGAAGTTATTCCAATAAATATTGAAGCAGTTGAAATAGGAACTGAGGTTTCATCTTTGACTCTTTTGATCGATGGTGTTCAGGTGGCACAGACAAATTCCAGTAATATGTCTTATAATTTTAATTACTCTGATTTTTCAGTTGGTGCACATTATATAAAAGTAATTGGTACTGATACAACAGGAAGTACAGATTCAACAACCTTTGTGATGTTCTCAAATCCGGTTATGAATAATTTACCATTGCCAAATGGTTTACGTCATGGATTAAACTATACAAGTTCAACTACTGCAACACTTGCATTGTTTGCCCCATATAAGGAATATATTTATTTGCTTGGGGATTTTAATGACTGGAAAGTTCAGACAGATTATTTTCTCAACAGATACTATGTTAATGCTGATAGTGTTATCTGGTGGATTAATCTAACATTAAATCCCGGAACTGAATATGCATTTCAGTATCTTGTTGATGGAAAAATCAGAACAGGTGATCCATATTCAGAAAAAATACTCGATCCCTGGAATGACAGCAACATTCCGCCTACAACATATCCATCATTAAAACCATATCCTTCGGGGAAAACTTCCGGAATTACAGGTATTGTTCAGACTGATCAACCAGAATATCAGTGGCAGACATCAGATTATATCAGACCAGCTAAAGAAAAAATGGTTATTTACGAATTACTTGTAAGGGATTTTTCAATACAACGTACATTTCAGTTTCTTATTGATACTTTATCATATTTAAAAACATTAGGTGTTAATGCAATTGAGCTGATGCCGGTAATGGAATTTAGCGGAAATCTTAGCTGGGGATATAATCCGATTTATCATACTGCTGTTGATAAATATTACGGAACTGCTGACAAACTAAAAGAGTTTATTGACGTTTGTCATCAGAATGGAATTGCAGTAATACTTGATATGGTTTTAAATCAGGCAGATAATGCATCTCCGCTTGCAATGCTCTGGTGGGATAATACGAACAACAGACCAGCTGCTAACAATCCGTATTTAAATCCAACAGCAAGACATCCGTTTAATGTATTTAATGATTTTAACCATGAAAGCAGTGCTACAAAATATTTTGTTGATCGTGTGAACGAACACTGGCTGAAAGATTTCAGATTTGATGGATTCCGTTTCGACCTTTCAAAGGGTTTTACTCAAAAATATTCCAGTGATGTAAATGCCTGGAATGCCTATGATCAAAGCAGGATAAATATATTGAAACGAATGGCTGACAAAATATGGGAAGTTGATTCAACAGCTTATGTAATACTTGAACATTTTGCAGTTAATAGTGAAGAAATAGTTTTATCAAATTATGGTATGATGCTTTGGGGTAATCATAATCATGATTATAACGAAGCTACAATGGGATATGCTTCAAATTTTTCAGGAATATCATATCTTAATCGGAGCTGGACATATCCACATCTGGTTGGTTATATGGAAAGTCACGATGAAGAAAGACTCATGGTAAAAAATCTTGCATTTGGTAATTCCTCAGGTTCTTACAACATAAAAAACTTTAATGTTGCTTTGAACAGAATGAAACTTGCAGGTGCTTTTTTCTTCACAATACCCGGACCAAAACTTATGTGGCAGTTTGGTGAACTCGGATATGATATTAGTATTAATTATAACGGAAGAACAGGTGAGAAGCCGGTCAAGTGGGACTATTTAAACGATGACAGAAGAACTAATCTTTACAAAGTCTATTCAGCATTGATAAATCTTCGTAACAATTATGAAACATTTCATGCAGCAAATTTTAATCTGAATGTAAACGGATTTATGAAGAAGATAAATCTTTATCATCCTTCAATGGATGCCTTTATTGTCGGTAACTTTAATGTTATTCAGCAATCAACGAAACCGAATTTCAGCAAGATTGGTTATTGGTATGATTACTTTACTGGTGATAGCATTAGTGTTACTAGTACAACAAATTTAACAGACAGCATTGTCCTTGCACCGGGAGATTTTAAACTTTATACCTCTGTCAGATTGCCGCTTCCTGAACAAGGGATTCTTTCTGATGTTGAACAAATTGATAATCAAATTCCAGTTGAATATATATTAGAGCAAAATTATCCAAATCCATTTAATCCTGTTACAACTATCAGGTATAGTATTACAACACCTGCAAAGGTTACATTACAAATTTATAATACACTTGGGAAAGAGATAAAATCTTTGGTGAATAAGGAACAGTCAGCCGGAACGTATGAAGTAATTTGGGATGGAAAAGATAAAAACGATAAAGTGGTCAGTTCTGGTATTTATTTTTATCGTATCAATGCAGGGAAATTTTTAGAAACAAAAAAAATGATTCTGCTTAGATAGCAAGGTAATCTTAACAAGTATTTTTAGTAAATATCACTGAGTAAAAAATTTAAACACAGATAGTCTGGTTTGATAATTGTCTAACTGCTCTGTTCTTAATTGTTACTCAAAAAGTAAAAAGTATCAGATGAAACGCATTAAAATATTCGGAAGAGAAATAATAGACGAAAATTCCGTCGCACAGATTGAAAGATGTGTATCTGAAGATGATATTGGTGTGCTTACTGCAGATGCTCATTATGGATACGGACATCCGATTGGCGGGGCAGTGGCATATAAAAATAAAATTTCTCTTTCCGGAGTTGGATTTGATATTGCCTGCGGTAATAAAGCTGTAAGAACCGATATTAAAACCGATAAGATTGAAGTATCCAAAATTATGGATGAAATCTACTCTCAGATTTCATTCGGAATCGGAAGAAAGAATAATCAACCGGTTGAACATGAGGTTATTGATAAAATTGCATCTGCTGAATTTAAACAGCAAAGAAAGCTTCTTAATTTAGCTAAAGAACAACTTGGTACTGTTGGCAGCGGTAATCATTTTGTAGATCTTTTTGAAGACGATGAAGGTTATTTATGGATTGGAGTTCATTTTGGCTCTCGTGGTTTTGGACATAGAACTACTATGGGATTTATAGCATTATCAAAAGGACAATCATTTGAAGATAGAGTCAGTGAAGGCTCAATGGATTCTCCGCCGGTGCTTTTTGATCTAAAATCCGAATTGGGACAAGCCTATATTGAAGCGATCAATCTTGCTGGCAAATATGCCTATGCCGGACGGGATGTTGTTGTAGATCAGGTGTTAAAAATTTTAGGTAATCCCGCTAAGACATTTGAAGTTCATAATCATCATAACTTTGCATGGCAAGAGGAACATTTTGGTGAGAAATATTGGGTCGTAAGAAAAGGCTGCACACCTGCATTTCCTAAACAACTCGGATTTATCGGTGCAAATATGATGGATGATTCTGTTATCGTTGAAGGTATTGACTCTGAACTTTCCAGGCAGGCTTTATACTCTACTGTTCACGGTGCGGGACGAACAATGAGCAGAAATGAAGCAGCTGGCAGAAAAAAATGGAAACACGGCAGACCGGTATCAGTTACCGGAGGTAAAGTGAATTTTGAAAAAGTTAAATCCGAAATGAAACAGAAAGGAATAGAACTTCGCGGTTCAGGTGCAGATGAAGCTCCTGAATGTTATAAAAAATTAGATGATGTTATTTCTTATATGGGAAATACAATTAAAATTATTTTCAGATTACATCCCATTGGTGTGGCAATGGCTGGTTCTGATATTTATGATCCGTATAAGGATTAATTGAATATGCTTTGCAGAATATTACAATTTATTTACAACTGTTGAAATAATTATTGCTGCTGCAGAAGAAACATTAAGTGATTCTGCTCTGCCTTTACCCGGAATAGAAATCGTTTTATCTGCAAGTTCACTTATCATTTCAGAAGGTCCATTAGATTCATTTGAGAAAACCAAAACAGACTTTGCTTCCGGATTAAAATTAAATACATTTTTTCCTTTAATATCAGAACTGATTATCTGATAACCTTCGGACTTTAGATTAATAATATCATTTTCAAAAACTTCATCATAAATATTAAGATGAAAAACAGAACCCATTGAAGAACGCAGAACTTTTGGATTTAAATATTCAACAGATTCATTTGTAATCAGAATATTATAAAGACCAAACCAATCGCAGGTTCTTATAATTGTACCAAGATTTCCCGGATCAGATATATTATCAATCAAAACAATTATATTTTCCTTTAATTCGGTTAACTTTCTTTTAGGATATTTTTTTTCAAAAACAGCGGCTATACCCTGAGGTGCTTTAGTATCTGAGATCCGCTGAAATTCAGATGATTTTAATTCGATAATTGTGCTTGCTTTTTTCTTTAATACAGAAACAATTTCAGAAAATGAATCAGCAAATAAAGGAGTAACAAAAACAACTTCGTTGGAATAATTACTGTTTAGTCCCTCTTCAACAATTTTTAAACCTTCAACAATAAATTTTTCTTCTTGAACACGATATTTTTTTATCAGAAGAGATGAATAGTATTTCAGATCGTTTTTTGAGATCATATAAGTCTGTTATACTTTTGTTCCGAACTGCTATCCATTCCATCTTCAAGAGTTTTTAAATATTCCCAGGAATAAATTCCGGTATCGTGTCCGTCTTTCCATACTATCTGAATCGCATAACCACCTACAATACTGATATTTGAAACTTTGTACATATTCTCTGAAAAAATAGTTGGCTTTGGCGGTCTGTAAGTTCTAAGTAAAATAGTTTCACCTTTACAGCTTGCACAAGGGCATTCATCTCTAAGATATTTTAACGGGATAATTGTTACGCTTTCATCCTGCCATGTTATTGATAAATCAGTTTTATCTTTGATTTTAATTTGTTTTGGCTTCATTAGATAAATAAATTTATAATGTTTACCTTAAAATAACATAATAATCAAAAATTTGTAATGTAATTTTATAATAATGCTATTATCTTTGTAGTATCTAATAACAACAGAAGGATAAAAAATTTTTAATGGAATTGGTTCTTGTATTTTTACTGCTTCTATTTGTTAACTTTATTCTTACAGCTGCAGAAATTGCATTAGCATCATTCGGTGAATCAAAAATTGAAGAACTAAAACAAAAGCAGGATAAAGATGTTCCATATTTTGAAGAATTGAATAAAAATGAAGAGCAGGTGTACAGCAGCATTCAGCTCACTTCTAAATTTTTAATAGTAATAATTTCAGTATTAGGCTATCTTATTTTTTCAAACTGGATTTATAATCAGGCACTTACACTTACTGGTTCTTTCAACTATTTAGATACCTTTATAACAATTGTTATAACCTCTATCGTTATTACCGTAATAATTTTAGTATTTAATGTCCTTGTTCCCAAAGCGATTGCTTATCGATATTCAGATACTATTGGTAAAAAATCCGTTAAAGTAATTTTAATAATTTCAAAAGCACTTAAATTTATAACTGCAGGTATAACAGCAATCAGTAATCTTATTTTATTACCTTTTAAGGAAAGGATAAACTTTTCGCAAGAGCGTCCTACCGAAGATGAAATTCTTGATATTATTTCGGATGGAGTGAAATCAGGTACAATTGATGAAGCTGATCAGGAAATTATAGAAAATATTTTTGAGTTTAATGATTTGAAAGCTGACGAAGTTATGATTCCAAGGACTGAAATGATTGCGGTTAATTTAAATGAGGAAACTGATAAAAATATAAACTCAATAATTAAATCAGGACATACATTGGTGCCGGTATATGAAAACTCGCTGGATAATATAGTCGGGATTTTGCATACTAAGGATATTATGAGGGCAATAATTGAAAGACAAAATATCAATATTAAATCTTTGATACGACCTGCTTGTTTTGTTCCTGAAACAAAACTCATTTCAGAAATCTTAAAGGATATGCAAAAACAAGGTGAAAAAATTGCAATCGTAACTGATGAGTATGGCGGAACTGAAGGTGTTGTAACAATTGAAGATATTCTGGAAGAAATTGTTGGAGAAATAAAAGATAAAACAAAAAGCGAAATCAATAGCTACAGTAAACTGCCTGATGGTAAATTTTATATATTAGGCTCAATGTTTATAGATGAGTTTAATGATACATTTAATTTTGAACTTGAAGAATCTGATGAGTATAATACTATTGCAGGATTTGTTGCAGATAAATCGGGTAAAATATTGGACGTTGGAGAAAAATTTGAATTTAATGGATTAATATTCGAATTGATTAAAAAGATCAGGCAAAAAATGGTACAATTCAGAGTATATGATGAGGCTGGCAATTTCAGTCTTAGATCGCAAGTTGAATTAAGTTAGCTTAAAAAGGAATTGCACAACAAAAAAATAAATACTATTTTTGGCACACAAAAAAATACGCTGGTGTAGCTCAGCTGGTAGAGCAGCTGATTTGTAATCAGCCGGTCGGCGGTTCGAATCCGTTCACCAGCTCAAATAATACCCCAAAATCAAAAGTTTTGGGGTTTTTTAATTAATGTGGTTCTACTTCTGCCAATAATGATTACATAGATTTTTTTGATCAAAGTAATTCATAATAGTTTATAACAAATTTAAAATGTTTAAAGTCCATTATAAAAAATCATTGTGGGGTTTATTGACTCAGGTAAGTTAATTTGATAAAAGAATAATTAAAATGATTTTCTGATTCAGTGTTTAAGGAAATAAGAAAGAAACTCAGAAAGATTCAGCAGCTAAAAGAGAACACTGAAAAGATAAAATCACTTTCTCTCGGTAAACAATAAAAGTGAAATAATGAACTTATTTATTGAAAACTCAGCAGCCTATATTACCATCTTATATTTTTAGGGGAATGATTTCTGACATCAAATTATTTTTTCTTAGGATAACTTAAAGCAAAAATTCTTAGACTAAGAAGTTAGAAATCATTATTTTTGTATTTAAAATCATAGATACGCTTTAATATGTTCTGAAACAAAATTTTGAAAAGCGAGTTGGTGAAAGATTAGATGAACTTTTTAAATCAACAGAACTCGGATTCAACAAAATAGTATAATGGACATTTTCAAGATTCACTCCCAGGTTATAGACCAGTATTCAAAATATATCTTCAGCTTTCTTGATATTGCTGATGATAGAATCCGTGAAAAAGTAAACAATTATTTCTCTTCTCATTCTCCCTGGCCAAAACCCCTAATCCAATTTAATCCTTCTTTTGAAATATCCGGTTCCATTGATGAAATCATTTCCAAGGAAGTTGTTGATGAAAATCTTAGATATGTATTTGATGGTTATAAATTATATAAGCATCAGATTGATGCTTTAAAACTTGGCACGAGTGGCAAACATTTCATTGTAACATCCGGAACGGGATCTGGAAAGTCGCTTACATACATTGGAACCATATTCGACTATCTCTTCAAATTGAAATCTAAACCTAAAGGTATTAAAGCACTAATTGTTTACCCTATGAATGCTTTAATCAATTCTCAAACTCTGGAAATAACAAAGTATAAGGATAGGTATGAAGAGAAAACTGGGAAGGCTTTTCCAATAAGTTTCAGGCAATATACAGGTCAGGAATCAGATATTGAAAAGCAAGAAGTGAAAGATGAACTCCCGGATATTCTACTTACAAACTATATGATGCTTGAGTTGATTATGACTAGGCTTGGTGAATCAGGTATTAGAAATTCAATCAACGAAAATCTTAAGTTCTTAGTCTTCGATGAACTACATACATATCGTGGTCGGCAAGGTGCGGATGTATCGTTGCTCATAAGAAGAATACATTCTAACACAAAAAATGCTTTGGTGTGTATTGGAACTTCAGCTACAATGGCATCTGGTTCAGACGTTTCGAAGCAAAGAGAAGAAGTCGCAGAAGTAGGCAGAAAAATATTTGGAGTAGATCTTAAATCTGATCAGGTTGTAAATGAAACTATAATTAGTTCGCTTTCCTCTCCGAACGAAGATATTCCGATAACCGAACTGAATAAAGAATTACAAGCTGGTTTTGACACAGTAAATAATAAGAAACAGTTAGTAGAGCTAAAGCTTGCAAAATGGATAGAGAAAAATGTTGCAATCGAGATTTTAAATGGTGAGATATATAGAAGAAAACCTACAACCAAAGAGGAAATTGCTAAGACATTAAGTGAACAGACGAAACTTGAGGAGAATCTTTGTAAAAATAGACTTGAAGAATTTCTCACACTTGTCAACAAAGTCAACAAACAAGAAGATAAAACAGACACATCAATTCTACCCTTTAAAGTTCATCAATTTATTGCCCAGACTGGAAGTGTATATGTAACTATTGAATCGCCTGAGAAGAGATTTATAACTCTTGATTCGTCTGCATATATTGCAGATGAGGCGGAAGGGAAAAAACCATTGTTCCAATTAGCCTTCAGTAGAAACTCTGGTTACGAATTTTTATGTGTGAGAAGAAATCAAAAAGATAATAAACTGGAACCAAGAGAGTTTACTCAGAGAATTGCTGAAGAAGAGGATGACGATGAGAATTTGGGTTATATCGTTTTTGATAAAGAGAAAGATCAGCCAATATGGACCACAGAAGATTTAGTTAATCTTCCTGATGCATGGATTAGAGTAAGACCAAATGGTGAGATAACGATCAAATCCGAATATGTTAATCAGTTACCGCATAAAATTTACTTTGATGAATATGGTAATTACTCAGAAGCAAAAGGAAATCTTCCTTTCGAGGGATGGTATATTAGTGCTCCATTGTTATTCGACTCAACGTCAGGAACTTTCTTTGATAGAAAAACTGCTGAAGGCACAAAACTTTCTAAACTTGGAACTGAAGGTCGAAGCACTTCAACCACTATACTCTCGTTTTCTACAATTAAAGCTTTAGATTCAGAAGAGTTAGACTATAAAGAACAAAAACTTCTAAGTTTTACCGACAACCGGCAGGATGCTGCATTACAGGCAGGCCATTTCAATGACTTCTACAAAATTGGGAAAATAAGATCTTCTATTTATTATGCAGTTAGAGATAGCAATTCAAAAAGTCTTGATCACACTAATATTGCTGATGCTGTTTTTAATTCTCTTAACATTTCTCAGGAAATCTTTGCTAAAAATCCATCAGATCTTCCGTTTCAAAGAGAAGAGAATGAAAGAGTTTTTAAGGACTATCTTTTTTACAGAATAATCCTCGATCTGAAACGAGGCTGGCGAGTTTCACTTCCCAATCTTGAGCAAAGCGGTTTAATTAAAATCAGCTATAAATATCTAAGTGAAACCATTGATAATCCAGCTTTTTATTCAAAATCAAGTTTTCTCGCTTTATTGGATCCGGAACAACGCAAAGATTTCGTATTACAAACTCTCGAATACTTAAGAAAGAATTACGCAATAAACCACACCTTACTTGATGATAATGAACTAATCAGAAGGTCACATCAAATCAGGGAAGAAATTAAATCAGAATGGGGTTTAGATGATAAAGAACAAATTGATATTCCATATTATGTCAGAGTCGAAAGCATAGATAACACGCCAAAGAGAATGTATACCACAAGTCTTGGTTCACGAAGTTACTTCGGTAAATATTTACGAGCTACAGCAAAAAATATTAATCTCAAGATAGATGCTGATAATTATTCAGTAATAGTATATGAATTACTGGATGCTCTGGAAAATGCCAAGTGGGTTTCAAGTAAAGAAGTTTCAAACAATGGAAACAGGATTAAAGTATATCGCTTAGAATTGAAGTCAATCATCTGGGAATTGGGTGATGAAAAAAATATGATACCGGATAAAGTGAGATTTCAATCATACAAAGAGCATAAAACATCAATTAACGAATACTTTAAGAATTATTACAAACAAAATTTTTCAAAGCTAAAATATATTGAAGCGAAAGAGCACACAGCTCAAATAAATAATGAAGACAGAAAAATCCGTGAAAAAGAATTTAGGGAAGGTAAAATAAGTGTATTAAATTGTTCTCCGACAATGGAGCTTGGAATTGATATATCAACTCTCAATGTTGTCCATTTAAGAAATGTCCCCCCAAATCCATCTAATTATGCTCAACGAAGTGGAAGAGCAGGGAGAAGCGGGCAAGCTGCTTTAATCTTAACCTATTGTTCAAATTATTCACCACACGACAGACATTATTTTAGCGATCCTTCAGCTATGGTATCTGGTATTGTATCGCCCCCCAAAGTTGATCTTATAAATGAAGAATTACTTATTTCTCATCTAAATGCAATTTATTTATCAGAGGTTGGGCTTGGATCATTAGACCATTCAATATCCGAACTAATTGATTTGGATAAGTATCCCGATCTTCCTCTCAAGAATGAAGTAAAAGAGAAATTAAAATTACCGAAGCATAGAAAGAATGCTGTTGCAGTCACATTTAAGGGAGTGGTTCAAGATATAGAAGATAAATTAAAATTTCAGAAATGGTATAATGACGATTGGATTGATCGACAAATAAATTTTGCAGATGTGAAGTTTGATGAAGCTCTTGATAGATGGAGGGAATTGTATAGGTCTGCACAGAAACAGTTGCAGAAGTCTACGGAAATAATACAAAGCACACTTTACACAAATGATTCTCCTGAGAAAAGACTGGCTTATATAGAACAGAAACAAGCTAACAAGCAACTGGATTTATTAAGAAACGAGGACAAATCATCCAACAAGAATTTTTCAGAGTTTTATCCTTATAGATATTTAGCTTCTGAAGGTTTTCTTCCTGGATATAACTTCTCACGATTACCAATACGAGTTTTCATCCCTAAAGGAGATGAAGGTGAATTCATTTCCAGACCAAGATTTCTTGCCTTACGTGAGTTTGGTCCAAATAATACAATTTATCACGATGGTTCACGGTATAAGGTTAACCAAACAATTCTAAATGATGCTGAGAACAAAATCACAAAAATGAAAGTAAGCAAGAATAGTGGTTATGCATTAATTAAGGATGAGTATAATAATAACTATTGTCCATTCACTGAGACATATCTAAAAACAGATAACGAGCGTGAGATTTATGAAGACCTGCTTCCGATGGCTGAATCTAAAACAATGCAGATTGAAAGGATTTCCTGCGAGGAAGAAGAGCGGTTAGCACTTGGTTACGATATAAGAACCTATATAACGGTTGAAGGTGGTCTTGATAGAATGAAGACCGTTAAAATAAAAGATGGAAAAGATGACCTATTAAAAATTAGATATATTCCTACTGCGACATTAATAAAGGTTAGTGAAAAATGGAGAGCTAGACGAGATACAGGTTTTCTGGTGAACATTAAAACCGGTTTTTGGAAGTCAGAACGGGATTTAGAAAAAGAGGATCAGAAAAAAGATATTCGAAGAGTCAGATTATTTACAACAGATACTTCAGATGCGTTGTATATTCATCCTATGAAAGCTTTAGCTTTTAAAGAAGGAAAAGAATCTGAAGCGATTATCACTTTTATTTTTGCTCTTAAACGGGCAATTGAAAATGTCTTTCAGGTTGAATCAGTTGAAATTGGAGCTGAGGTAATGGGTAAAGGAGATTGGCCAAATGTTTTGATTTATGAATCCGCTGAAGGCAGTCTTGGAATTTTATCACAACTTGTCGAGGACATAAATCTATTCAAGAAAGTTGTAAATGAAGCATACTCAGTTTGTTATTTCAAAGATAGAGAGGACACAAGAAAGGATCTAGGACCAGCTACATATAATGATTTACTTAGTTACTACAATCAGAGACATCATTTAGAGATTGATCGTCACTTGATTAAGGAAGCACTTGAAAAACTGATGAACTGTGAGCTTGAAATTTTAGGCAATGCTGAATACAAGGATTATGACGAGCAGTTTAAATCATTAATGGAAAGAATTGATCCTACTTCATCTACTGAAAAAAAGTTTTTAGAATTTCTATACAAAAACAATCTCAAGCTTCCTGACTTTGCACAATACTCAGTAGGTGATATTTATGTAAAACCAGATTTCTTCTATAAAAAAGGAAATGTATGTGTGTTTTGTGATGGAACTCCACACGATGATCCGGTGATTAAGGAACAAGACAGAGAAAAACGTAAAGCATTGGAGAATAAAGGTTATGATGTTTTTGTGTATTACTATGAAAATTCGCTCGAAGAAATAATTAAGAAACGAAGTGATATTTTCAGTAAGGTAAGATAAAGATGTCAACTGAATTTAATCCTGGTTCACTTGTAAGGCTGCGTAATCGTGATTGGGTTGTTATGCCTTCTGATGATGAAAAGCTGATGCTTATAAAACCATTAGGCGGAACTGATGAAGAAGCAACCGGAATCTATCTGCCATTAGCTATTGAAGATGAGAAGCCAAACCCAAGTCAGTTTCCAATACCAGCTATTAGCGATCTAGGAAATTACTCGACTGCAAAACTACTTTATAACGCTGCACGACTTTCATTCAGAAATGTTGCCGGTCCATTCAGATCAATAGGCCGCTATTCCTTCAGACCCCGCTCATATCAAGTTGTTCCGCTGATAATGTCTTTAAGACAAGATATAATCAGATTACTGATTGCTGATGATGTTGGTGTCGGTAAAACAATTGAAGCTTTAATGATTGTTCGTGAAATGCTTGATAGAGGAGAGATAAAAAGATTTGCCGTAGTATGTTTACCTCACCTATGTGATCAATGGCAGCAGGAATTAAAAGATAAGTTTTCAATTGATGCTGTAATTGTAAGATCAAGCACAGCAGCTCAGTTGGATAGAAAAATTCGTGGAGATCAAACAATCTTCAAATATTATCCTTATCAGGTAATTTCAATAGATTTTATAAAATCTGATAAACGAAGAAGTTTATTCCTGCTTGATTGTCCTGAATTAGTGATTGTGGATGAAGCTCATACTTGCACAAGACCTGTAGGAGCAAGTCCTAAACAACAGCAAAGATATTATCTGGTTTCAGATATTGCTAAAAAAGAAAATCAGCATCTAATTTTAATGACAGCAACTCCACATAGTGGAAAGCAGCAGGAGTTTCAATCATTGATTGGATTGTTAAATCCTGAATATGAAAGTCTGGATATTGTGCAAGCGAATTATGAAACAAGAAAAGAAATAGCTAACCATATTATAATCAGAAGACGAGTCGATGTGCAGCAATGGCACGAGACGACCTTTTTCCCGGAGAGAGAGCAGGGTGAAATAGCTTATTCACTTTCACCTGAATACAAATCTATCTTCAGCGATCTTTTAACTTTTGCAAGATCGATGGATACATCCGGAATAGAGAAAAATGCCCGGAAGAAATTCAAATATTTTGCAATACTTTCTTTGCTGCGTGGAGTTATGTCCAGTCCCTCAACAGGGATTGAAATGCTTTCGAGGAAAGCACAGAAGCTGACAGAAGAGGAAGAACAACAAGAGGAAATAAAAAATCCGGTTGCTGATAGCGATGAATCGGATTCAGATGCAACACCCGCAAATCTTATTGAAAAGATTGAGCTTAAATCTAATGAAGCAAAATTACTCAATGATATTTCAGTAAGATTGGAAAATGTTAAAGACAATAAAGCTGACAAGACTTTAGAAATTATAAAAGATTGGATAAAGGATGGATTTAATCCAATTATCTTTTGCCGGTTTATTCCAACAGCTAAATATTTAGGCGAATATTTCAAGGATAAATTACCCAAGAACACTGAACTCTTAGTAATAACCGGTGAAATGGTAGATGAAGAACGAAAGGCTAGAATAGATGAGTTTGGTGAATCATCAAATCGAAAATTATTGATTGCTACAGATTGTTTAAGCGAAGGTATAAACCTTCAAAAACATTTTACTGCTGTTTTGCACTACGATCTTCCATGGAATCCTAACAGATTAGAACAGAGAGAAGGCAGGGTTGATCGTTTCGGACAGACTGCAAAAAAAGTTAAAGCATTTATGTTGTGGGGAAAAGATAATCCAATTGATTCTGCTGTTCTGAATGTATTGTTAATGAAAGCACGACAAATCAGGAAACAGACAGGTATTTCTGTTCCATTCCCCGAAGACAGTCAGTCATTGATGGATAGTTTGTTAAATGCTGTCATTCTTAGTCCGAATGCCGTAAAGATCGATAGACAGCTGGAATTGGATCTGGATTACGAAGAGATTCAGGATAAATCAATTTTAGTTACCAATGCGTATGAGAAAGCTGCTGAAAGAGATAAACTCACTCATAGTGTATTCGCTCAGCATTCAATTAAAGTTGATGAGATTGAGCAGGATCTGAAAGATACAGATGATGCAATCGGTGATCCCGAAGCTGTTAAAAATTTCGTTTTAGATTCTGTCCTTTTACTCAAAGGACAAATGAAACCTTATAAAGAAGGTTATCTTTTATATACAACGAACCTGCCATATATCTTCAAATCTGTTTTTAAGAATAAAGACGAAGTAAAAGTTTCATTCCTGTCACCAACACCTGAAGGATTTGAATACATTGGCAGAAATCATCAATTTGTAGAACAGCTCAGTCAATATTTATTAAATGATGCTCTGTTGTCAAACGAGCATAAAAAAATTCTTGCAAGGGCATCAGTGATCACAACAAATAAAGTAAAAGATAAAACTACAATTTATCAACTGCGGGTCAGAAATATCATCGGTGAAAAAGCAGGCACGAAACAAATCGTTGCTGAAGAAATGATTCTATGGGGTTATAAAGGAAATTTGAATGAAAAATTATTTTTATCACAGGATGAAGCTAAATTATTATTGGAGGAGGCTTACCCTATTGTGGATATGTCAGCTCAAAGACAATCATTGTTGATTGAAAAAGAAATTAATTCCATTGACTCGATAAGTGGATTATTTAAGGATGTAGTTAAACAAAGATCAGAAAAAGTAATTGAAGCACACGAAAGATTTAGAAAACTTTTGAGCGGAAGAAAATACAAAGTTGTTGAACCTGTTTTACCGCCGGATATACTTGGCATTTATGTTTTATTACCTGAGCTAAATTAATGAGAAAAATAAAATCCTATACTGAATCAGAATCGCTCGAATTAAAAACCTCTCTGTCAGAAAAAGAAGAGATACTGGAGACAATATCGGCGTTCTCTAATAAAAAAGGCGGAAGAGTATTGATTGGGATTGATCCTTCGGGTAAAGTTATTGGTGTTAATATCGGCAGTAACACAATAGAAAATCTTGCTGGAGAGATTAAGCAAAATACTGACCCAAAAGTATTCCCGGACATTTCAGTTCAGAAGATTAATTCGAGAGAAATTATTGAAATAAAAGTTCCCGAGTACCCGATTAAACCAGTCTTTGCAAAGGACAAGGTTTTTATCAGAGTTGGAAAGTCAAATCAGAAAGCATCGGCTGAAAAAATCAGATCGTTTATTAATGAGCATAGAAAAAGATACTGGGATAGTGAAGTCTCTTCAGTAAAACTTAGCGAAATATCTGCACAGAAGGTTAGATCTTTTATAAGAAAATATGAAGAAGAAAGAGATGCAGTTCTTGATGGTTCAAAATCCACAGAAGAAATACTTAAAAAACTTAAATTGCTTAAAAGTAAAAAACCCTGTAATGCTGCTGTCCTGTTGTTCTCAAAAAAACCTCAGTTGCATTTTTATAATTCTCTTCTCAGATGTGCAAGATTTAAAGATAACGAAGCAATTGATTTTATTGATATGCAGGATATTAATGGAACAATTATCGAACAGGTTCCCGCCGCATTAAATTTTGTAAGAAAGCACATTAATATTGCCGCTGTAATTAAGGGAAAACCTGAAAGAGAAGATATATGGGAAATTCCTAAAGAAGCTCTCCGTGAAGCAATAATTAATGCAATTTGTCATCGCGATTATGAAAGCACAGCAAATGTACAAATAAGAATTTTTGATAATCGTCTTGAAATCTGGAATCCCGGTTTATTACCTGATAATATTTCAATAGAAGAGCTTAAAAAAGAGCATCCTTCAATACCCCGCAATGAATCAATCGCAAGATGCTTCTATATGATTAAATATATCGAACAATGGGGTACTGGTACAAACCGAATAGTAAGGCTGTGCAGAGAAGCCGGAATTAAAGAACCCGAATTCAAAGAAGCAGGCGGAAGCTTTGTAATTAGTTTTCCGAGAGTTGTTGAAAAGAAATCAATACAGAAAGTAGAATTAACGGAAACTCAAAAAAAGATTTTAGATTATCTGTCTAAAGTAAGTCAGGCGTCAACTGCAGATATTAAGGATGAACTAAAACTTAGCAGGCGATCTATACAGAGAAACCTGAATCAAATTATTTCTTTAATTGAATGGACCGGAAAATCTGAAAACGATCCACAAGGAAGATACAAGTTAAAAAAGCAAACTTCAGATAAATAGTATTTGTTCTTAAATATTTATATCGCAGTAATGTCGCAGTAATGTCGCAGTAATGTCGCAGTAAAAAATGCAGGAGTAAATAATGAAACACAAAAGAAATAAAATCAATAGTAATCTTTGATGAAAACCACTTCCATACATATTGAAGGACAGATAATTTCTCCGGAAATATTTGATCGTCTTGAATCGAATGAGATTATCGGTCAGCTTCCTCAGGATTTTGGTTTTGATAAAAGAGTAAGAGTAAAAGATGAAATTGCTACTGCCTGGGCAAATGCAAAAGATCAGTGGAACATATTCAAAAGGAATATTGAAAAACTTAAAGACGAAGAATCAGGAACAACCGAAACAAGAAGATACTGGATTACACCGCTTCTCGGATTTTTAGGATTTGACTTATCTTTAGCTAAAGCCGAAGAAGTTAACGGTAATTCATTTGCAATAAGTCATAGAGATAAAAATCTGGATGGCTTTCCGGTTCATATTGTTGGAGTTAATGACAGTCTTGATAAAAGAAGAGAAACAGGCGGACCACGTCTTTCACCCCACGCACTTCTTCAGGAATATCTTAATATAACTGAACACGATTATGGATTGGTAACTAATGGCTATCAACTAAGACTTCTCAGAGATTCCGGTAAGCTTATCCGTTTAACTTACCTTGAGTTTGATCTTCTTCAGATGATGGAAGATGATCTCTTTGCAGAGTTCTCAATAATGTTTCGCTTAATTCATTCCTCACGTATGCCTAAGAAATACGGTGAAGGCGATGAATCAATTATCGAACAATATCATCAGCTATCACTTGAAGCCGGTGCAAGAATACGAGAGAAGCTTAGCAGTGCTGTCGAAAAATCAATCATCACTGTTGCAAATGGATTCTTAAAACATCCTGCTAATGATGAACTTAGGGATAAAATCAGATCGAAGGAGATTAGAGACGACAGATTCTATAATTACCTTTTAAGATTTATTTACCGGGTACTCTTCCTCATGGTTCTGGAAGAACGAAATATTGTTTATCCAAATAAGCGAGATGAAAAATCAGAATACCTTCACGATGTTTATTTCAACTATTACAGTATCAGCCGTATCAGAAAGCTTTCCGAAAATATATTCTTCTTTGATGAAAAGCTGGAAGATCTGTGGATCGCTCTCAGAAATACTTTCAAAATTTTTAGTGATGAAAGATTAGCTACCAAACTTGGAATCTATCCTCTTAATGGAGATTTGTTTGATTATGGTTCTATCGGTGTTTTGAGTGAATCAAATCTTGATAATCATACTTTGCTCGAATGTATAAGAAATTTAAGCCTGTTTGAAAATCCTGAGACTAAATCAATCATTCGTGTAAACTATGCTGCACTTAATGTTGAAGAGTTCGGATCTGTTTATGAAGGATTGCTCGAACAAAAACCAACCATTTACGATGACGGACACGAAATAAGATTTGGTTTTGAAAAGGGAACGGAGCGTTCATCTTCCGGCTCACACTACACTCCTGAAGAATTAGTTCAGCCGTTAGTTAAACACTCACTTGATTATGTCATTGAAGAAAAACTCAAGAATGTCATTGCGAGCCTGTCTGCCGTCAAGGCAGGCGGAGCGAAGCAATCTCCACAAGATGGGCAGATTGCTTCGTCGAAAACTCCTCGCAATGACGAAATAATAAAAGCAAAAGAACAAGCCCTACTCTCCATCAAAGTATGCGATGTTGCCTGCGGAAGCGGACACATCCTTTTATCCGCTGCAAGAAGAATTGCACAGGAACTTACAAAAGTAAGAACCGGCGAAGACCAGCCTTCTCCCGAACCATACAGACATGCAATTCGTGATGTTATTAACCATTGCATTTACGGAGTTGATAAAAATCCTCTTGCTGTTGAACTCTGTAAAGTTGCTTTATGGCTTGAGGCACACAATCCCGGAATGCCGCTTAACTTTTTAGACCATAAAATTAAATGCGGTGATTCTATTGTAGGACTTGCACGCATTGAAGAGCTGCAGAACGGAATTGCAACCGAAGCATTTAAAACTCTGCCCGGTGATGATAAAGATATTGCCGCATCTTTCAGAAAGAGGAACAAAACAGAAAGAGAAAACAGGGCACAGTTAAGGCTTACCGATACCGAAGAGATTATTAACAACCTTAATACAATCTCTGTAAAGTTTAAGAGCTTTAATTTACTCCCCGATACAACCGTTGATGAAGTTAAAAAGAAACAGCAGGAATACAACCTGCTTAAAGGGAGCGACTGGATGAAATTAAAAGAGCTTGCGGATATACAGACTGCACAGTTCTTTATTGATAAGACAAATGCCAACAAAGAATTTTTAACTACCGACGCAGAATACTTTAGAATTTTTGCCGGACAGAAAAAAGAAGTAAACACACGTAAAATCTCAAAGGCAATGGCAACTGCTGTTGAGAAAAAATTCTTCCACTGGTTTTTAGAATTTCCTGAAGTGATGCAGGAGGGAGGTTTTGATTGTATTCTTGGAAATCCTCCATTTTTAGGTGGAAGTAAGATTTCAGGTAGTTTTGGAAATGATTACCTGAATTACATAAAATTAATTTATACACCGGCAGAAGGTTTAACTGACTTAGTAGCTTATTTCTTTAGAAGAAACTTCGAGCTACTAAATGATAATAAATTTTTAGCATTATTAAGCACTAATTCTCTCTATCAAGGTGATTCACGAGCAACTTCTTTGGATGTGATTGATAAAAACGGAGGTGAGATAAATTTTGCGATCAGGTCGATCAGATGGCCGGGTGTAGCTAAGTTATTTATTTCCATAATATGTATTTGTAAGGGAAAATTTTCAGATGTGAAGTTTCTTGATAATAAACTTGTAGATAACATAAGCCCTTATCTTGATTCTGGTTCATCATCAATTCCATTTAAGCTTCCAGAAAATCAATCTAAATGTTTCATAGGTTCATCTTTATTAGGCACTGGATTTATGATTAGCCATTCTGAAGCCAATTATTTGAAGAAATATGAAATAGATGAAAAAATAATTTTCCCTTGTTATAGTGGTGATGATTTAAATAATAATTTTGATTTAGCTCCATCTAGATCAGTAATTTATTTCCGTAATTGGGATTTTGATTCAGCTAATAAATACCCTGATTTACTTAAAATTTTAGAAGAGAGAGTTTTACCGAAAAGAATGAAGAGCAAACAAAGTCAGTATATTGAAAAATGGTGGTTATTCAAAAGACCCACTTTAGATTTGTATGATTCAGTTCAGGGTAAAAAACAATATCTCGCCACTGCACTAACTACTCGATTTCTAAATTTTATTTTTATAAATGATCTTTGTGTATTTACTCACGCAGCAGGTGTGGTAGCCTCAGAACGTATTTCAGATTTTACACTCTTACAATCAACATTTCACAGTGAATGGGCATTTAAGCAAGGTTCATCGCTAGCTACTACACTTAGATATACTCCTTCAGATTGTTTTGAGACCTTTCCATTTCCCCAAACCCTCACAACAAAAACCGAATCAGAGCTTGAAAAAATAGGTGAAGAATACCACGAGTTCCGCCGCCAGCTAATGCTGGATATGCAGCTTGGGTTAACAAAAACGTATAACCTTTTTCATAATCCAGAAGTAAGGAGTCAGAAGACAGAAGAGGCAAAAAATATTAAAGAGTTTAAGCAAGCCAAATTGCAGATACCGATAGAAGAAGCGATACAAAGAATAGAAAAACTAAGAACACTCCACAAACAGATGGATGAGGCAGTCCTAAAAGCTTACGGCTGGGGGTTGGACTCCGCTCAGCCTGAGAATGTCATTGCGATTCCGACTGGTCGGGAGAAGCAATCTCAACCTCCGATAGACTTAGAACACAACTTTTACGAAGTAGATTACTTACCGGAAAATGATAGGGTGCGTTACACCATTTCCCCGGAAGCGAGAAAAGAAATACTTAAAAGATTATTAGAACTAAATCATAAAATCCACGCAGAGGAAGTTGCAAAAGGGTTGTGGGAGAAGGGGAAGAGTAAAAAAAATAAAACTTCTGTTGTAAAAGAACAGCAAGAAAAGTATGGACAGGGAGGTTTGTTTGGAGAGTGAAGATGAAGGTTGATAAAAAACTACAAAAGCTGCTGCCCCAAAACCGGAACTTTTGAGACAGCATCATTTACATTTACAATTTTAGTTTACCAAATTCATCATCGCTAAATGTATCAAATGTTCTCCGAACTCTAATGCAAATCCGGACCATTGATTTGATTCATATCTCTTTTCATAACCCAAACAAACTCCCGGATAAATTTTGAACTTTCTGTTTTCAAGCTCATCAAAGAAATCGATTGTTTTATATTTTGCTTCAACTTCATCCATTCTCTTATCATTAGCTATAAAATGAAAAGTCTCGCTGCTAACACCTTTTAAGATTTTTGAGAAATATTCGAAATAAATATCCCTTCTGTTAAAAACCTCGACATCAACCAGATTTCTGTTTATAAAAACTGCAATGCCATTAGCTTTTTCAGATGGCTTAATATCTTTTATGCTGTCTTCAAAAATTATTTTATTTTTTTCAAAAACATCTGACAAATTTGAAGTCAGAGAATTAACAGTATTGATTCTGCAGCAGATTTCTACATCATTCCATATTTCGCCTTGATTTGCAAAATGTCCGGTTCCTTTTTCCAGACTTTTTTCAACCTGATATGATTTTTTAGCCCTGATATTAATTGGTGCATTATAATCCGTACTTAAAAAATTCGGAGATATATGACGCCATCGTCCCTGCTCAACACAGCTTACAGGAATATTTTTTGTCATATTAGGAGCAATAAAAACAGATGAATTAAGTATCCGGTTTTGTTTTGCACCCGAAAGTATATCACCATCTGAAAAAAATACATACTTATCAGAATTGTTGTGAATGATGAGATTATTAACCGAGCCAGTTTGACTAATCTCTTTTACCTCAATAAAATTCTGTTTAATTGCATATGAACCTGATATATACTCAATAGTGTTTGCTCTTATTGTTGCGAACTCAACAACCGATATTACTCCTTTGTTCTGAAAGGAAATGATCTCTGATATCATATTATTATCCATTCTTTTTTGTTACAAAAATTTTTTATTTATTTTTTTCATCGATGTTTACATTGTACAGCTCCTTTCTTTTTTTAATAATTATTAATAGAGAATTACAGAATTTGCTTCATAGGCATTCCTTTCCAATAATTTTATAATTGAATTTTTTTTTATTGTGTTTTATGGAAGAAAACTGAACTGTCAGAGAGGGAGAAAGGTTATCAGGAAAGATTAATTAATAGAACAATTACTCCTTTCTGAAACAGATAGAAGTTTCTTTTGAAAACAAATGTAATATTTAACTACGGCTTGATTCATTTTCCTTTTTAATTGATGTGCGAATCTACAAATATTTTTTAGTGCACGCAATTATAAAATTAAAAATAATCCCTTTATGAAATTTGGACTCTTGGAAGTATAGTTCTTGCTATTGAATCCACAGTCTTTAATGAAATATTACTAATTGAGGACATTTAACTTTTATCCTATACTTATTCCTGATTAGAAGATAACAAATGAATTTTATTTCCTTGTTTAAGTATAAGTGTCTTTTATTTACTGTATAAATTATTTCAGAATGATGGCAGTTCAGCAATCTGTTTTAGATTTATAATGTTGACTTAGAGGAATCTTTTAAATGTTTCAGATGTCAATAGTATTTGAATATTTAGATGTTTCTAAATATTCGAAAAATCTTTAATTACTTAAACTTCTTCTTCAGTGCTTCTTGCACATTCGGAGGAACGAAATTACTTATATCTGCTTTTAGCGATGCAAGATTTCTGATAACAGTTGAATTAAGATATGTATAACGCTCGTGAGGCATTAAAAAAATAGTTGTTATATCTCCGCTTAGTTTTCGGTTCATAAGTGCCATTTGAAATTCAAATTCAAAATCGCTTATTTGTCTTAAACCTCTAACAATTGCAATAGCACCAACTTTTTTTGCATGCTCAACTAAAAGTCCATCAAATGAATCGATTATTACTTTATTATTAAATTCCTTTAATGATTCCCTTAGCATTTCGACACGTTCCTGAGTAGTAAACAACGGCTGTTTTGATGGGTTTATTGCAACTGTAATAAAAACTTCATCAAACAGATCAACTGCTCTCTTAACAATATCAATATGTCCATAAGTTACAGGATCAAAAGTGCCGGGGTAAATTACTCGTTTCATAGCATTAAAATTTTCTTATTTCTGATAATCAAATCTATTGATAATCATAATTATATAAAAAACACAGCAATAAATTGTTCTGAAAAAAAATTATTCGAATATCTCATAAAGACAGGAGTCGCCAATAATTTTAAATGGCTCAGTCTCAAAATTTTCGATATCCTTTTCTTTTGTTTGAATAGACCGCTCAATTACAATTCCTGCTCCTTCTTTCAGATATTTATTTTGAAGGATATTTTTTACTACTTCGTAAATATCATCGTAAAAAAAAGGTGGATCAGCAAGTATAAGATCATATTGTTTATCAGGAATTTTTTTAGAGTACTCAACTGCATTCATTCGGATTACTCTGCAGTTATCTTCTACATTAAGTGATTTTATATTTTCTAAAAGATTTTTAAAGATCTTAAAATTTCTTTCAACAAAAGTAACGTGCTTAGCTCCTCTGCTTAAGCACTCGAATCCAAGCGAGCCTGAGCCTGAATAAAAATCCAGAACTTCGATGCCGTCAAAATCAATTCTGTTGTTAAGTAAATTGAATAGCGTTTCTCTAACTCTGTCAGTTGTAGGTCTAATTTCTTTAGACTGAGGGACGGTAATAAATCTGCCTTTAAGTATCCCCGCAATGATTCTCATTCTCATAGCGTTACCGGTAAAATTATGCTATTCTGAATGCAATGCCAGCAGCGGAAGAAAATGAATTGTATTTTTCAAGATAAAGTTTACTTTCATACAAATCGGGCATTGGTCTTATTTTATCAAAAGGATTAAAAGCAATAAAATCCAGCCCTAAAACTTTTTTAAGTGTATTTACGATAGCCGGTGAGATTTCATCGCCTGAAATAAACGCAGCTTCTATCTGTGTTCTTTCAATGTGAAGTATAGATGAAGTAGATGTCTCTTTCAATAAATGATCTGTAATCTCACTTGCATCATTAAGAGGGATAACTTTAAAGTATAGTGGTCTTCCGTTGAAAGCGTAGAAAAGTGATAGAAATTTATTGTTAAAATAAACACTGAGTGTTAATCCTTTATAAACGATTGCGTTACTTACAGAAAGTGATCTTTCTGCAGCGATATGGAGATTATCAACAAATCTTAGTTTTAAATTATTTTTTTTGCAGAATGTATCAAGCATTTGTAAATATCTTCGTTGAATAGCAAAAACAAGGGCAGTATTTGTTTCAATAAATGGACCCTGTTCAATTTCAAAATATTGAAGAACTAAATTTTTTGTAGAGATGAATGGATAGTTGACTGAAAATTCCCACTTAAACTCATCAATCAAATCCTGATACAGTAAAGTAGTATCATAAGGAATTTGCATTGTATGAAAAAGCTCAAAGGGTAAGGTGAAGGAGGCTGAATTACTATTAAAATTTTTTTTGATCAGCAATTCATCAAAAGCGCCCTGTAAAAGGGCGCCTACTTTTGTTTCTTTATCTATTTCAAAATTTATCGGATCATTGAAGTAAGTTTCATCCACATTTACCAGTCTAAACTGATCATTGAGATAATTCACTTCAACAATCTGCAATTTTGTGCCGGACAAATTAAACCCGATATGATTTTCAAATCCAGCCATTATCCGATATCATTATTCCCAGGAAGCAGTATTCTTTAATGCATCGTTATCCAAACTGCCTATTGTGCCATATCCGGCAGGGTCTTCGATGTAATATTTTGTCCCCTTTACGATTTTCTTTTCAACACGAATAACTTTACCGGAAGGATTAATAACAGTATCGCTTACAACAGTACTGTCGATACCCATAACAAATCTCTGATTAACTTTTGGTGATAAGAACAAGCTGTCCGGAGTAAAAGTGCCATCAGATAATGCTTTGAATGGATCAGCAGATTTATTTCTCAGTGAATCAAAAGAATTGCGGACACTATCAACAAACTTATCGTTTTTAATAAAACTTATCAGCTTATCTAAACTTCCTGTAAACGAACCATTTTTATGCTGCCAAAGTATCTGAGCTTCTTTAAGATTTGTCATCCGTAATCTGGTTTCCTTCTTAAAATAATTCTCTTTGTTAATTTGTTCCTGAGGATCTAGTACGGCAACTTTAATAAGTAATACAGTAAGGATTGCAATTATAAGATATAATCCAGCATGCAAGTACCAAGGATCTTCATTTTTTTTAGAACTGTTGGATGGCATTATTCCTCCGGTAAAATAAATTGATTATTGTTAATCGATATAAACATATTTTCTAATTTGCTTTAGTTTTTTATCGCCAATGTTCTTCACATTCAAAAGCTGTTCAATACTTTTGAATTTCTTAATACTGTGTCGATATTCTATGATATTCTGAGCTGTCTTTATACCTATACCAGGTAAATTTGACAACTCATCTGCCGTAGCTGTATTGAGATTTATACTTTTTTCAGCAGGTAGAATTTTCTTATCAATATTCTTAAAATTCTGAGTGTTAAAATCTAAAACTTCCTGCTTATAATCAACATTTGCACTGCTACTTTTTTGACTATTTAAAGATACCGAATCTGATGTTAATGCATAAAATTTTGTATCTTCTTCACCATAATCAAAATTGAGATATGGGCTGCTTTCCTGATTATCAAAGAATGTTTTGTAAATAACCCCAATAATAAAAACAGAGATAAGAAATCCTAAAATTTTTATCTCAGTTTTAGTTAAGCCGCTTCTTTTTGACAATCTTTCAAACATTGCTTTTAGCTATGAATGTACAAAATTATAAAATTTGTTTAAGTTAATTATTCCTATAGTCCAAATCTTTTGAAAATGCCATTCTCAGTATCTTTATCTAAGGATTTGAAGTTTGGCTGATTTGCTAATTCTTTAAGTAATTCTTTTTCTTTGTTAGATAATTTTTTTGGGATATTGATATTTATTTTAATTATCTGATCACCATTACCCGAGTGGTTAAGATGTTTAATTCCTTTATCTCTCATTTTCAGCAATTTACCAGATGGAGTTCCCGGATCTATTTTTAATCTTGCTTTGCCGTTTAAAGTTGGAACATCGACCTCGGTACCTAATACAGCCTCTGGGAATGTAATAGAAAGTTCATATAAAATATCATCTTCTTCTCTTACAAAATATTCATGCTCTTCTTCTTTAAACACAACAATTATATCACCCGGACTTCCGCCTCGTTTACCGGCATTACCTTCACCTCTCATAGTCATATAACTTCCTTCGTGAACTCCGGGGGGGACATCAATCTTTATTGTTGATTCATCATTAATTCTCCCATCACCGGAACATTTTTTACAAGGAGTGTCAATAACTTCACCTTCGCCATTACAATTTGCACAAGCTGTTATGTTAACAAACTGTCCGAATACAGACCTTGAAACTGATCTTATCTCTCCGGTTCCGTTACAAATCGGACATTTTTTTCTGGAAGTACTTCCTTCCGCCCCTGTTCCGGAACATTGATCGCATACGACTTGTTTTTTTATTTTAATTTTCTTTGTTACTCCGGTTGCAATTTCTTCCAGAGTAAGTTTAAGTGTAACCTTTAGGTCTGAACCGGGTACACCTTTACCTCGTTGTCTTCCTCGCTGCTGGGTTCCGCCAAAAAAATCATCAAATATTGATGAGCCGCCGCCAAAGATATCTGAAAAGTGTGAAAATATATCGTTGATATCCGAAAACCCCTGAGATCCAAATCCGCTTCCTTTAACTCCATTATGACCAAAACGATCGTATCTTGCACGCTTATCATCATCATTCAGGATTTCATAAGCTTCCGCAGCTTCTTTGAATTTGTCTTCAGCTTCTTTGTTACCGGGATTTCTATCAGGATGATATTGCATTGCAAGTTTTCGGTATGCTTTTTTAAGATCGTCCTTTGTCGCGTTTCTTGAAACTCCCAATACTTCGTAATAATCTCTTTTACTCATTGATTCTTTTCTTCTTTAATATATTATTCTTCACTCACAATAACTTTAGCATACCTTATTACATGATCCTTGTAGATGTATCCTGTTTCCAGTTCATCAAGAACTGTATGCGGCGGTACAGAATCATCAGGTCTTTGCATTAAAGCTTCGTGGTACTCAAAATTAAATGGTTTTCCGACAGATTCAATTTTCTGCACACCTTGTTCATTCAGGGTTTTTAAAAATTGGTTATAAATAAGCTGAATACCTTCTTTAATTTTCTGAACATCAGTTTCTTCAGATATATGCGATAATGATCTTTCAAAATCATCTATAGTAGGAAGAAGTTTAATGATTAATGATTCAGCAGCATATTTTAATAAATTTACTTGTTCATTTTCTGTTCGTCTTTTATAATTCTCAAACTCTGCTGCTTTACGAAGCATCAAATCTTTGTAATTAGCTACCTCTGCTTCTAAAGTTCTTATCTTTTCTTCGTCAGATAATTTCTCTGATGCTGGCTGCTCATTATTTATTTCCTCTTTTAATTCACTTTCTGTTTGATTGGTTTCGTTTAATTCTTCAAGATTCTCATCATTGACATTTTTTTTAGGCATTTTTTCTTTTTCTCCTTATTTATTTCCTGTTAATACTTCTGTTAACATATCTCCAAGATATGAAATGATTGCAACAACTTTTGAATATTCCATTCTCTTTGGTCCTATTATTCCGACAGTACCGGAAGTTTCTCCAAACGAATACTCTTTAGTAATAAGACTGTATTCGTGCAGCTTTTCATCTTCGTTTTCAGTACCGATTGAAATGAGTATGTTATCGGATTTCTCAGGTTTTTTCTTATCTAATATATGTATTATAATATCTTTATCTTCAATAAGTTCAACAACACTCTGAAACTTTTCCGGGTCTTCAAATTCAGGCTGCTGAATAATATTTGTTGCTCCGGTAATCAGTATTTTTTCTTCAGTTTTTACATTAGTAAAAATTTTATCGACAGAATCTATAAATAAACGCATTATTGGTTTTTCTGAATCTTCAATATCTAACAATCTTTCCTTAGCTGTTTTTCTGATTTCCTGAAATGTTAAACCGTTTAATCGCTCATTGAGTATTGATTCTATATCGGATAAAGCACTTACTTCGATTTCTGATTCAAATTCTAAAGTAATCGTTTTTATCAATCCCGATTGAATACTAACAATAACTAATAATCTTGTACTTGAAAGCGAAACAAGCTGAATTCTGGTTAATATTCCTTTATCAAGTGTAGGATATGTAACACAAGCAATTTGTTTGGTAATACTGCTAAGTAATTTTGAAGCAACTTTTAGTATTTGTTCCTTTTCTATAAGCTGAGCATCAAGACTTTTATCGATAAATCCTTTTTCCGAGGCTTTCAATTCAGAAATTTCCATAAGTGAATCCACATAATATCTGTAGCCTTTATCGGTTGGAACTCTTCCAGCAGAAGTATGAGGGTGATTAATATAACCTGAATCCTCAAGCTCAGACATTATATTTCTTACTGTTGCCGGTGAAACTCCGACATCAAATCTTTTAGTGATATTTCTTGAACCGACTGGAGAAGCAGTTAAAATAAACTGCTGCACAATTGATCTTAATATCAATTTCTCCCGTTCATTTAGGTTTTCGTGAAGTATTGATGCCATTTTTATAAAAATCGTTATTTAAGGTGCAAATATATCAATAATTCAAAAGATTATTCTGAATCTGAATCACTAAACTTTCAAAAGCTGTTATAAGTTAAAAGAATTTAATAATTCCTTTTCAATCTAAAACTCAATTGTAAGAATGTTAAGAATTTGAACCAAAATAAAGTCATTATTAGTTGCTAATAAGAAATATTTTGGAAATTATGAATATCCAAATTATTTTAGCTCATAAAATAAATAAGATTTTTTAATGCCTGCTGAAATGGAATCAATTGCAGATTTGATCTGCGAACTAACACGCAATTGCAATATTAAAGAAGAATATTTTGCTGCGAGCTTCAATCTATCCCCAACTGAAATTAAATTTTTAAAACTCTTTGCTGTCAAACCTCAATATACAATTAAGGAATTGCGCGAAGTTTTAAAACTTACACCAGGTAGAATAACACACATTTTAACTTCATTAGAAGCTAAAAACCTGGTTTCCAGAACTTTAAACCTAAATGATAAAAGGGTAATATTAGTTAGCCTGCAGCCAAAAGCTTCTCCACTTATCGCAAATTTAAAACAGAATTATAACGAGCTTCATAAAAAAATTTTACAAAACGTCAGTCAGAAAGAACTTGAAAATATCACTTCGGCATTAAAAACTCTTAACAAAGTTTTTTCACAATGGGTCAATCAAAAATAGTTTATACTCTAAAACAACTTAAATAATTCAGAAAATAAAATGAGAAAGATAGTAGTAATTCTTGCCTTTATTGGTTTACTGATAATTATAGCAATTGGTTTCTTTTCTCAGAGAGATTATGAGCCGACTACTTTAATGAAATTAAAAGAAAAATATTCAAAGAAATATTTTCCATCTGTTGATCATTCAAAGTTTACTTCTCTTCAGCAGAAATTTTCATCTCCTCAGCAAGTTACTGCAGCTTGTATAAGCTGCCACAATAAACGACATCAGGAAGTAATGCAGTCAAATCACTGGAATTGGGAGAGAGAGGAATATATTGAGGGTAAAGGTATTGTATATCTGGGTAAAAGAAATGCTATAAATAATTTTTGCATCGGAACTCAGGGTAATGAAGAAAGTTGTGCAAAATGTCATATAGGTTATGGAATGACTTCTAGGGGTAAGTCTTTTACTGATTCTACCAATGTAGATTGTTTGGTTTGTCATGATAATACCGAAACGTATGTAAAAGAATCTGAAAAAGGAGGAATGCCATTAACCACTTTAAATTTTAATGAAATTGCTCAAAGTGTTGGTAAACCAAAATTAAGTAACTGCGGTGTCTGCCATTTTTATGGGGGCGGAGGTAATAATGTTAAACATGGTGATCTTGATGAAGCAATGTTTGAAACAACCAGAGATGTTGATGTTCACATGGGAACCGATGGTGCAAAGCTGCAGTGTGTTGATTGTCATACGACTGAAAAGCATAATATTTCCGGTAAGGTTTATTCACTTTCGTCAATGAATATGGATAGAAATACCTGCGAACAATGCCACACAGCAACACCCCACGAAGAAAATATATTAAACGAGCATACAATTAAGGTTGCCTGTCAAAGCTGCCATATACCAATTTACGCTAAAGTAAATTCAACTAAAATGTCTTGGGATTGGTCAACCGCAGGTAAATTAAGAAATGGTGAGCCTTATGAAGAGAATGATAGTTTAGGTAATCATACTTATTTATCCATTAAAGGAGATTTTACCTGGGATAGAAATGTTGTTCCGGATTATATATGGTTTAATGGAACTGCTTCTCATTATCTTGAAGGTGATTTAATTTCCGATACAACAAGACCTTTGGTATTAAATCAACTGCATGGATCTTATGCTGATGATGATTCAAAAATTTATCCTGTAAAAATTCATAAAGCGAAACAACCGTATGATCCTGTTAACAAAATTTTGATTAAGCCTAAACTTTATGCTGATAAAAAGGGTGAAGGAGCTCTTTGGATAGATTTTGATTGGCATTCAGCCGCTGTTGAAGGGATGAAAGAAGCAAATCTTCCGTTCAGTGGTCAGATTGCATTTATTAATACTGAAATGTACTGGCCTGTAAACCATATGGTTTCTGTAAAAGAAAACACGCTTGATTGCAATGGATGTCATACAAGAGAAAACAGCAGACTTGCCGGACTGAATGATTTTTATATGCCCGGAAGAGATTATTCTAACATTGTAGAAGTCGGCGGAGTCTGGATGTTGATACTTACATTACTCGGTGTACTTGCTCATGCTTCAGTTAGAATTTTTGTTGCGGTTAAATCAAAGAAGGAAGGTAAACGATGAAAAAGAAACAAGTTTATGTATATAAAGCTTTTGAAAGATTCTGGCACTGGATGCAGGCGATACTGATTTTCTTTCTGGCATTCAGCGGATTTGAAATACACGGATCTTATACATTTTTTGGTTTCAGAGATGCTGTTAAATATCATAACATAGCTGCTTATATGTTAATCATACTTATTGTCTTTGCAGTCTTCTGGCATTTTGCAACCGGTGAGTGGAGACAATATGTTCCATCATTTAAAAACATAGCAGCACAGCTTAACTATTACATCTTTGGAATTTTTAAAAATGCACCGCATCCAACCAAAAAAACTGTTTTAAGTAAACTCAATCCATTGCAAAAGCTTACTTATTTTGGATTGAAGGTATTAGTTATTCCGGTTATAGTTACTTCCGGGCTGTTATATATGCTTTACAGATATCCTCAAAGATATGGCATAGAATCTCTGAATATTGAGTCATTAGAACTAATAGCTATTATCCATACAGTAGCTGCTTTTTTTCTTATATCGTTTATAATAACACATTTGTATCTGATTACAACCGGTGAAAAAATTACTACAAACTTAAAAGCAATGTTAACCGGTTACGAAGAATTAGAAGAACACGATGATGAAGTGAAACAGACTACATCAGAAAAATTTGAATAGAGGAACTTATGGAAGAAAAAAAATATATGAATCCATATTTAGCTGGTACATTATTAGGACTGTTACTACTGGCTACAATTTACATTACCGGCAGAGGATTGGGCGCTAGCGGTGCGGTAAAAAGTTTTACTGTTGGAATTGTTGAAACCGCAGCTCCTGAACATGCACATAATAACACATTCTACACAGAATACGCAAAAGAACATGAAGGCAGTCCGTTAATGAACTGGCTTGTATTTGAAGTTGTTGGTGTTCTAATAGGAGGATTTATATCCGGATTAATTTCCAACAGATTAAACCTAAAACTGGAATATGGACCAAGATCAAAACCAAACATAAGAATTGCAGGGGCTTTGATAGGCGGATTACTTTTTGGGTTTGGTGCACAGCTTGGAAGAGGATGCACCAGCGGTTCTGCACTTAGCGGTATGGCAGTGCTTTCGGCTGGTGGATTGATAACAATGATGGCAATATTTGGCGGGGCGTATATGTTTGCCTATTTTTTTAGAAAACTCTGGATTTAGAGAGGAGAGTGTTTATTATGGGACCATTAGTACCGGATGTTGTAGGACCTGAACTGAATTATATTGCAGCTCTTATCATAGGAATATTCTTTGGTGTTATTCTTGAGCAGGCTGGTTTTTCAACTTCAAAAAAATTAGTTGGATTGTTTTACGGATATGATTTTACTGTGTTAAGAGTTTTCTTTACTGCAGGTATCGTTGCGATGATTGGAGTGATTGCATTTGAGCATTTTGGTTTATTGGATATAAGTCTTACTTATATAAATCCGACATTTCTCTGGTCAGCTATCGTAGGTGGACTGATTATGGGTCTAGGTTTTGTAATCGGCGGTTTTTGTCCGGGCACAAGTATCTGCGCAGCCGCAATAGGAAAAATTGATGCAATGATTTTTGTTGCTGGCTCTTTTATTGGAGTCTTTATTTTTGCAGAAGGTTATCCAATATGGGAAGGTTTATACAAAGCTGAAAGCTGGGGAAATGTAAGAGTATTTGAACTGCTTGGAATGCAGCAGACTGTATTTGCTTTTATATTAACCGCAATTGCACTTTCAATGTTTTGGATGGTATCTATAATTGAGAATAAAGTTAATGGAATTAAAAAACCTGTTTTCAGATTTACACCTTATTATGTTACTTTAGGAATTATTGGATTTGCGCTTTCGGTGTCTGCTTTTGTATTAACTGAAAGGAAAGATCATTTGCAGGATTTAGTTTCCGATAAAGACTTTGTAAACAGTTATCATTTAAAAAGTATGAGTGCAGATGAGTTGGCTTATAGATTAATGAAAAATGATAACAGATTGCAGATTATAGATTTTCGTTTGCCTGTGGAATTTAAAAAAGAAAGTCTGCCAGGCTCAATTTCATTTACATTCGATAATCTATTTGAGAAAGAACCCGGCAGAATTTTAAATATCAGACATAAAATTAATTTATTTGCTGCTGAAGATGAGTTTCAAGAAAGACAATTGGCAATTGTAGCAAACAAATTAGGTTTTAAAAATATTGTAATTCTTGAAGGCGGATTAAATAAGTTTAAAGAAGAAATTTTAATGTTTGATAAAACTCTTGTAGCAAGTAATAAAAGGGAAGAAGATACTTACAGATTCAGAACTAAAGCCAGTTCAATAATTCCTGTGCTTATTAAAGAAAATAAATCATCAGAGCCTGTTAAGAAAACACAAAAGCGAATTATCGGCGGATGCTGAAATTTAAAGCCGGTTTATTCCGGCTTTTATTTTAAACTAATAAACTTTTGACAAGTTTTATTCAATCAGCAAGATGCAAAAATAAAATAGTAAATCTCAATTTTTCTTAATCAGTAATAATTGCTGAAACTAATCTATTCTCCTTAACTTATATAAAAAGAGTTATCTTTACATAGTAAAAATTATTTTTTAAGTGTTGTTACAATTCATTAAAAAACAAATCTATTATCATGAAACTTCGAAACTTAACTTTATTATTAATAATTGGATTAATACAATCATTATTTTCACAGTCTATAAACTTTCAGGGGAAAGTAACTGACTCAAAAACAAATCAGCCAATATCCGGTGCATTCGTTTTTATAAATTATAGTTATTCCACTTACACAAATAATCATGGATTATTTTTAATACAAGATATTCCACAAGGCAAATATGAAATTAAAATTTCACATTTAGGATATAAATTATATTCCGGTGAAGTAACGATAGAATCGTCGTTAAAGGATTTCAATATTACACTTGAGCCATCATTAATTGAGCTTGATGAAGTAATAGTAAGCACAAGCAAAACTGAAGATTATATAAAAAACTCACCCTATTCCGAATTACTTATTAGCGCTAAAGAAATTGAATCAAAACCGCTTCAATCATTTGCTGATATTGTGAAAAATCAGCCGGGCGTATCTCTTCTGCGCGATGGTGTCTGGGGTACTGAAATAAGTATTAGAGGATTGAACAGGGAAAATATAGTTACCTTAATTGATGGAAGCAGAATATTAACAGCCACAGATATAGCTGCACGATTATCGATGGTAAACTTGAATGATATTGAAAGGATTGAGATTATCAAAGGAGCATCATCATCAATTTATGGCTCGGGCGCTACAGGGGGAATTGTGAATATCATAACAAAGTCTCCTTCTTTATATAATACCTTTTCTATAAATGGAAATGTTTCTGCTCAATATAATTCAGTAAACAACTTATCATCGTTTAACGGATTATTATACAGCGGCGGATCTTTTTGGGCTTCTAAATTTGCAGGTTCTTACAGGAAAGCAGATAATATTCAAACTCCGCTTGGTGAATTAAAGAACAGTCAGTTTGAAGATTACAGCTTTACCGGTTCGCTTAATGTTTTACCGGTTACAAACCAAAAACTTTCTGTAGATTATCAATTATTTAAAGCAAACGATGTTGGAATACCGGGTGCTTCGGTTTTCCCGAATAATGCAGATGTCCGTTATCCGTTTGAAAAAAGAGAATTGATCTCCGCTGGTTATGAAATTCAAAATATTTCAAAGATGTTTTATAAGCTCTCTGCAAAATATTCTTATCAGTTTATTGCAAGAGATGTGGAAAATATACCACACACAGTGCAGATGGTTCCCGGTTCCGGCAGCACGCCTGCAAGAAGAGTTAGTGTTCTTAAGATAACTCCCGGTGCTGATCACAAGAGTAATAATATTCTTCTTCAGGGAAATCTTTTATTGGCAGATTGGAATAACCTAATTATCGGCATGGATTATTGGGATAGAAAATATGAAGGTCATAGAGAAAAATATCAAAAGATAGAAGTATTGGATTCGACTGGACAGGTTGTAAATACAACAAATAAAGTAATCGGAGAGAAACCGCTTCCCAATTCATCATACAGCAGCCTTGGTGTTTTTGCACAGGATGGTATGAATCTGCTTAAGGATAAATTAGATCTTAACCTTGGTGTAAGATACGATTACATTAATATTACTGGTGAAAAAACTTTTAATCCTGAATATGAAATTGTAAACGGAAACTTGAATAATAATCCAACCGGACAGCAAATTATCTGGAATGATGTTAAATCAAATAATAGCTCGTTTAGTTCTAACTTAGGATTGAAGTATTCTCTAAGCCCTATGATTAACATTACAATCGGATTTGCTTATTCTTTCCGTTCTCCTTCATTGGAGGAGAGATTTCAATTCATTGATCAGGGCAGTTTAGTTAGAATTGGAAATCCCAATTTAAAACCTGAAGAAGGAAAGAGTGCAGATTTTGGATTCAGATTGTATGCTGATAACCTGAAGATTATTACTAGTATTTACTATAACTATTTCAATAATCTCGTTTCAGAAGTCCGCGGAACTTTTGAAGGAAGGAACGCTACTTTTAAAACAAACATCGGTGAAGCCAGAATATATGGATTTGATCTTAGCTCTGAATACAACTTTATTAATGATTATGTCTTTTATACGGCGTTTGCTTATACCAAAGGCGATGATGTTACAAGCGGAGGAAATCTGCCTGAGATTCCGCCATTAAATGGAACAGTGGGAATTAAATTTAACTTATTTGATTTTGCGAATGCGGATGTCTCATCAACATTATTTGCTGAGCAGGGTGATGTTGCATCAGGTGAATTAAAAACTCCAGGTTATGCAATATTTAATTTTGTTCTGTCTTCTATGCCAATAGACTTTACTTCTGTAAAAATTAAAGTCTTTGCAGGTGTTGAGAATCTATTTGATAAATCGTATCGTAATCATCTGTCAACTACAAGGGGTAATTTAACAATTGAACCGGGCAGAAATATTTTTACTAAATTAACAATGGAGTTTTAATATTTTTTTATCATTGTCATTATAAATTGTACTGCTTAATCTGTTCTTAAATCGGTATTAAAGGTTAACGGTTTTTCAATCACAATGATAAAAGAGAACAATAATTTTAATTAAACAAATATTCTGATGGACTGGTTTTTAATTGCGTTACTTTCTTCTTTCTTTTCTGCATTTGCAGCGATCACGCAAAAGAAAGTTTTGTTTGACCTTAACCCCGTTGAATTCTCATTTCATTTAGCTGTTGTAAATCTGGTATTATCAATACCATTTTTCTTCTTTATAAATTATGAAACAATAAATTCATACAATCTTTTTATTTTGTCTATAAAATCTGTAATTGGAGTGCTTGCCTTTTTATGCGTAATGACTGCATTAAAAAATCTTCAGATCAGCAACGCTTTACCGTTACTTGCTTTAACTCCGGGACTTGTAGCTGTGTTTGCATTTTTATTTCTTGGTGAATCTCTCAGTTCTTTTGAAGTTATAGGATTGATATCTCTGATAGCCGGTACGTATATTTTAGAAAGCAAAAACCTAAAAGAGATATTGTTTCCTCTGAATGTATTCTTCAAATCAAAGTATCATCATTATATTCTTGCTGCATTGCTTTTGTTTACTACATCTTCAGTAATGGATAAACTGCTTTTAGTAAAACTTGATTTTACACCCGTTTCTTTAACTGCTTTTCAACATCTATTCTATGCTGTTTTATTCTTCTTCATCTTTTTAATATCAGAAAAGAAATTTGAGGTAAAAAAACTGCTGGCGCACAGAAAAGATTATTTATGGATTTCTTTAATTTCAATTTTAACATTAGGATATCGTTTTACACAGGTTATTTCTATAAGTATGTCATCAGTCGCTTTAGCTCTTGCAGTTAAAAGAACGTCTGTTTTGTGGGCAACAATAATTGGCGGAAAAATTTTCAAGGATTCCAATATGTTAAAAAAAATTATTGCAGTTCTCTTTATTTTATTGGGTGCAATCTTAATTCTAAGGGATTGATATAACAGTTTATTCAAAATGGTTTTTGATATGGGACAAAATAAAAAAATTAAAGCTGTTCAGGATTATTACCCGGATGATGCGGCACATTGTTATGGCTGCGGAAGATTAAATGAATATGGTCTTAAAATAAAAAGCTACTGGGATGGTAATGAAACTGTTGCAAAGTTTACCCCGGAAGAATATCATACAGCCATTCCAGGCTTTGTTTATGGAGGTCTTATTGCTTCATTGATTGATTGCCATGGAACCGGAAGCGCTGCATTAGCAGCTTATAGAAATGAAAACAGAGAGATTGATACTTTACCAGCTTTCAGATTTGTAACCGCATCTTTGCAGGTTGATTATCTGAAACCAACTCCGTTAGGTGTTGAGTTAGAGTTAAGAGGAAAAATTATCGAATTAAAAGGACGTAAAGTAAATACAGAAATTTTACTTCTGGCAAATGGAGAAATAACTGCAAAGGGGAGAGTGATTGCAGTTCAAATGCCGGATAGCTTTAGTAATAAGTAAGTAGTTAAGTATTGTAATTAAATACTTTGTAATAATCCGATTTTAGTATAAATTTTTTACTGAAATAATAAAGACTTTATAAAAAGAGAGTGAGTGTTGGAAGAGACTTATAAATCTGCCGGTGTTGATATTGAAGCAGGTGAAAAAACTGTTGACAAAATAAAAGCGTATGCAAAATCCACTTTTAATAAAAGTGTTTTAACAGATATCGGAATGTTTGGTGCATTTTATGAACCTGATTTTTCAGGAATAGCAAAACCTGTTTTAGTATCCAGTGTTGATGGAGTTGGAACCAAACTTAAAATTGCAATTGAAATGAAAAAGTTTGATACGATTGGTCAGGATCTTGTAAACCATTGTGTTAATGATATTGCTGTGTGCGGTGCAAAGCCATTATTCTTTTTAGATTACTATGCAGTGGGTAAGTTAAATCCGGATAATGCCGCCGAGGTAATAAAAGGATTTGCAGTTGCCTGTAAAGAAAATGATTGCGCATTAGTAGGCGGCGAAACAGCAGAGATGCCCGGACTTTATAATAATGATGATTTTGATATTTCCGGGACTATAGTTGGTGTAGTTGATAAATCAAAAATTATTGACGGTAAACAAATTCAGAAAGGTGATTATTTAATCGGTTATCCTTCAAACGGATTACATACAAATGGATATTCACTTGCAAGAAAAATTCTTTTTCAAAAATATTCAGTGAATGATTATATACCAGAGTTAAACAATACCCTTGGTAACGAGCTCTTAAAAGTTCATAAATCATATCTCGGATTAATTTCAAATCTAAAGAAAACAATAAATTTAAAAGGCTTATCTCACATTACTGGCGGGGGAATTGTCGGAAACACTTTACGAATAATTCCAGAAGGTTTAGACTTAAATATTTTTTGGGGTAATTGGGAGATGCCTGCAATATTCAAATTGATTCAGAAGACGGGAAATATTTCTAACGATGAGATGAGAAAAGTTTTTAATTGCGGTATTGGTTTAATTGCTGTTATTTCCAAGGAAGATAAAATTGTTGCTTTTCAGGCTGCACACGATGCACAAGAACATCCTTTATTAATAGGTGAAGTTGTCTGATGTTTGTTGATACTCACGCACATTTATTCTTTGATAATTTCAAAGATGATATTGATGAAGTAATAAATCGTGCCTCACAAAATAGTGTCGATTATATTATAGTTCCCGCTACTGATATTAAAACTGCAAAGGAAGCAATTGCATTATCTGAAAAATATTCAAACATATATACAGCGGTTGGTATTCATCCGCACGATACTAAAGATTGGAACAATTCCTTAATCAAAGAGATCGAAGAACTTGCTGAAAATCATAAAGTAGCTGCAATCGGTGAAATCGGATTAGATTATTATTATGACTTTTCACCAAAAGAACAGCAGATAAAAGCCTTTAAAGCACAACTTGATTTATCATTAAAACTTGAACTGCCTGTTATTATACATAACCGTGATTCCGATGAAGATATGATGAATATCATTCAGGATTATTGCGGTACCGGATTGAAAGCTCAGTTTCATTGTTTCAACGCTTCATTAAATGATGCAATTGAATTTATGAAAATGAATCATTTTATTTCTTTTACAGGAAACATAACCTATAAAAAAAGTAATTCGTTACGGGAGATATTAAAATCAATAAATCTTAATCATTTACTGCTTGAAACTGATTCGCCATTTATGACTCCAGTTCCTTTACGTGGTAAAAGAAATGAACCCGCTAACCTGAAATATATTGCGCAGCAAATTGCTGATATCCATAAAATAACAATTGAAGAGACAGGAAGAATCACTTCATTAAATGCATTCAGATTTTTCGGGATTGGAAGTCCGCCTGAGACAAGCTTTACATATAAAATTCATAATTCATTATACATCAATATTACAAATCGGTGTAATGCTGATTGCACTTTTTGCAGAAGGAAAGATGATCCTTATTTAGTCGGGTATAATCTTGGAATGAAAAAATCTGAAGAACCGCCTGCAGATACTTACATTAAAGAAATCGGTGACCCTAAACAGTATGATGAAATAGTATTTTGCGGATATGGTGAACCAACAATCCGCTGGGATGTAGTTAAAAAAATTTCTGATTATGTGAAATCAAACGGCGGCAGAACAAGACTTAATACCAACGGACACGGAAATCTGATAAATAAAAAAGATATCACACCTGAAATGAAAGGCTTGATTGATACAATTTCCATCAGCTTAAACTCGTACGATCCGAAACAGTATTCTGAATTGATGCAGGTAAGCGAAGATCATTTTTATGAAATGAAAAACTTTGCAAGCTCGGCAAAAAAATATGTTAATAAAGTTGTACTTAGCATCGTTTCGTTAGATGAAGTTGAGGTTGAAAAGTCACGTAAAGTTGTTGAAGAAGAAATCGGAGTTGAGTTTAGAGTCAGAGAGTATTTCTGATCAAATGATTCCGGAAGGTAAATGACAATCTAAAAAGTGAAGCAGTCATTTAATGTTTGTTCCGGAATCAAAATAGTGAGACACTGAATTCAGCATATCTGATTTCAATTAAAGATTTGAAGTAACATTTCCTGCTTTTTAATTATTACAATAATTATTCAAAAATTCTAATAAGCAAAAAATATTATGATAAAAAAAATAGTTCTTGTTCTTATTGTCACCTTTTCAATTTATCCGCAATCAATTAAAACAAAACTTGAACAGTTTTTAACTGATAAATATTTTGAATCTTGTGTAGTATCAATTGATGTTGCAGATCTTACTTCAAATTCTACTCTATTTAAAAAGAATGAAAAATATTTGTTAAGACCAGCTTCTAATATGAAGATTGTAACTTCAGCAGCAGGACTGCTTTATCTAAGTCCTGATTATGAATTTAAAACTGATTTGTATTATGACGGGACAATTTCACACGATACTCTTTATGGAAATATTTATGTGATTGGCGGATGCGATCCTGATTTTACTACTACGGATCTTAAATATTTTGTTGATGCAATTAAATCTCTTGATATCTCCGTTATAGCTGGCGATATCATTGGCGATGTTTCATTTAAGGATTCACTTTATTGGGGCAGCGGCTGGATGTGGGATGATGATCCTTCAAGCGATGCACCGTATTTGGACGCTTTGAACATAAATGATAATTGTGTAACAGTAAATTATTATGGAAAAAATGATTCGCTTGAGATTATTCCTAAGACAAATTATGTGAGTGTTATCAGATTAAATTCTCCTGATAAGCTAACGATCGACAGAAGATGGTTTGAGAGAAAGAATGAAATTATTGTTAAAGGTTCTGATAATAAAAATGATTATTCAGTTCAGGTTAATGTGCTAAAACCTGATTTATATTTCTTAAAAGTTTTTTCGGAAGTTTTGGACTCAAATCAGATTAAGTGTAAAGGAAACTTAAGGATTGATACTTTGAATTCTACCCAGATATTTATTACCTCGATTAAAAGAAAATATTCCGATGTAATAGGTAATCTGAATAAGGAAAGTGATAACCTGAGCGCTGAAATGACCTTGCTGGCATTAGCAGAAAAATTTTATGGCAAACCAGCCAATGCAAAAAATGGAATTAAGGTTGTTAAGCAAATGATAGAAGTAATCGGATTAAATCCGGAAGACTACAGATTAGTTGATGGTTCTGGTGTCTCTCATTATAATGTCCTAAGTACTGAATTGCTGACATCACTTCTAAAATATTTCTATACTGAAAAGCCTGAGCTTTATAAATTGCTATACGATTCATTTCCAATCGGCGGGGTTGATGGAACACTTGAAAAAAGAATGCTTAACAGTCCATTGAAAAATAATGTTCATGCAAAAACCGGAACATTGACCGGTGTCAGCTCTCTTTCGGGATATCTCACTTCAAAGAATAAACATCTGCTTGCTTTTTCAATTATACTTCAAAACTTTGTCGGCTCATCTTCAACTGCTAAAAAATTAGAAGATGAAATCTGTAAAATTATTTACGAGTATAAATAAAGATTATGACCAGACTATTTAAAGAATTTATTGTTACTGCCCAGCCATTTAATGCTGAAATATTAAGCTCTGTTTTATGGGAGCTTGATATTGACGGAATTAACGAAGATGTAAATTGTCTAAAAGTTTTTACAAGTAAGGAAGACATAACTGTTAACGAGATAGAGACCGTATTAAATAATTTAAAGGATAATAATTTACTTAGAGATTTTTCAATTCAGGAAAATTATGTAAAGGAAAAAAACTGGAATGAAGAATGGGAAAAGAGCAGGGAAGTTGTTCACGTTACTGATAAAATAGTTATAAAGCCTACATTTAAAGAATATCATCCCAAACCCGAGGAGATTGTATTAATTCTCGATCCTAAAATGTCTTTTGGAACCGGAGATCATCAGACAACAAAAATATGTTTGAAGTTTATCGAGAAGTATTTGAAAGCTGATTCAAATGTTCTTGATGCCGGTTCAGGTACAGCTATATTAGCAATTGCTGCTGCTAAACTTAATGCAAAAAAAGTTATTGCTTTTGATATTGATGAATGGAGTTACGAAAACGGAATTGAAAACACAAGCTTGAATGAAGTTAGTTCGCAAGTTGAAATCAGGAAATGTGAGCTGAATGAAATAAAAGAAAATGATTTTGATTTAATTATTGCAAACATCCAGAAAAATATTCTGCTTGAGTTATCTGATGGATTTAGATTTAGAATAAAAGCGAATGGGGTTTTAATTTTATCCGGTTTGTTAGAAATGGATAGGGAAGCTATTGTTTCTAAATACACCTCTTTAGGTTTTGAGGAGATTGATTATATGAAAATGGATGAATGGATTGGGTTGGTGTTTAAGAAGATAAAATAAAAATGCCAGTCTTCTTCAAACTCAAGATAAAAGAAAATCGTCACTTTGAGCTAAGCCGAAAAGTGACAAGAACAAAGTCAGTCTTCGACTCCGCTCAGACTGACTAATGAGTGTTACATTGAACGATGCTGAAAAGTGACAAGAACAAAGTCAGTCTTCGTCTCCGCTCAGACTGACAAATGAGTGTTACATTGAGCGAAGCCGAAAAGTGATAAGAACAAAGTCAGTCTTCGTCTCCGCTCAGACTGACAAATGAGTGTTACATTGAACGAAGTCGAAATGTGACGGAAATAAAGGTCAGTATTCGACTACGCTCAGACTGACTAGTTGGTAATTGTTAATCCAATATCACTTTGAGCGAAGCCGAAAAGTAGCAAGAACAAAAGTCAGTCTTCGACTCCGCTCAGACTGACAGGTGATAGTCGCATTGAGCGAAGTCGAAAAGTGACAAGTACAAAGGTAAGTCTTCGTCTCCGCTCAGACTGACAGGTGATAGTCGCATTGAGCGAAGTCGAAATGTGACGGAAATAAAGGTCAGTCTTCGTTTCCGCTCAGACTGACATAGACGAATTTTATTCCATTTCAATTTCAAGGGATCCGGTAGTAATAAATTCATCATAACAATCATATACATCGATAGTGTATTCTCCAGCCTTGTAAAAAGTTATCTTTTTCCAAAACCAGGACCAATCACTTTCAGTTTCAATTGAAATTGTGTTATCATAACTGCCGTTTCTATAAATCTCAAGAACAACAAAGTCGCAGTCAACACTATATGGCAACTGAATTAAAGCATAAAGGTAACCCCCATTATCCGGAATTGTAAATACTGAGCTTTCATTTATTGGTTCACCATCATCATCAACTCCTTCACAAAAGTAGATTGATTGTGAATAGGTGTGATTTAACACTCCGGAAAAGATTAGGAACACAAATACAAAAGAGAACCATTTGAAATATTTCATAACAGAATCCTTAATTTATCTGTGCAAAACCTATACAGTAACCTGATTTTAGTAAATAAGGCAGATACCGTATTCTTATTTTTTATAAATGATCTTTCCATCAAAGATAGTCATTATAACCTCTGTGTCTTTAATCTTAACAGGATCAATTGAAAGTATATCATCACTAAGTACAACTAAATCAGCAAGTTTACCTGTCTCAATACTGCCCTTAATTTTTTCTTCAAATGATGCATAAGCTGAATTTAATGTATAACATTTTATTGCATCTTCAACTGTGATTTTTTGTTCTGGTATCCAGCCATCAGGATTTTTTCCATCAAGAGTTCTTCTTGTTACGGCGGCATAAATTCCAAGTAATGGATTTAATGGGGCAACATACCAATCAGTACCAAAACATAATTTAACTCCTGCATCAAGAAATGATTTAAATGGATAAGTGTATTTGAGTCTTTCGGGTCCTATTCTTTTTTCTGCCCAAACGCCGTCATCAATACAATGATAAGGTTGAACAGAAGCAATAACACCAAGCTCAGCAAATCTTTTAATATCATCAAATCTTACATGCTGTGCATGTTCAATTCTGAATCTTCTATCCCACGTTGGGTTTTCTTTGATAATCTTGGCATAAAGATCGAGCATATACGAGTTTGCTTTATCTCCGATAGCGTGAACACAAATTTGTAATCCGTTTTTATCGGCATCCATACACCATTTTTCCATGCTGCCATCAGTGATAATGTCCATTGCCAAGCCGCTTGTAGTAGTATCCTGAACGTATTTTTCAAAAAACCAGGCAGTGCTTGAGCCTAATGATCCATCAGCAAAACCTTTTAATGAACCCATTCTGATCAAGTTATCACCATAGCCTGCCTTAATATTTTTTTTCACAAGATAATTATAATCAGCAATAGCCCATCGGGAAAAAATTCTGCAGGTTAATATGCCTTCATTTTTTGCGCGTTCATAAACTGTTAAAGCATCAAGATAACTCATATCCTGAATACTTGTTACTCCCAATCGCTTTGCTTCATTAAGAGCAGCCAAAAGAGCATCATAATTTTCTTCTTCAGTTGCGTCAGGAATATGCTTAGTCAGAATTTCCATCGCATTATCTTTAAGAACTCCTGTTGGTTCGCCGGTTTTTGGATCTTTAACTATAAGTCCGCCGTCAGGATTTTCAGTTTCCTTTGTGATTCCGGCAAGTTTAAGTGCATAAGAATTAGCAACACCCATGTGACCATCCAGTCTTTCAACAAATACAGGTTGATCAGAAACTACTTCATCAATCATTTCTTTAGAAGGAAGATCTTTAACTTCCCATTTTTCATGATCCCAATATCCACCGGTTATCCATTTGCCGGGATATCTCTTTGCGTAGTCTTTAAGTATTTGTTTGAACTCTGAAGTTGAATTTGCCGGTCTTAAATCAATACCAAGTAAATAAAAGCCACCTGTTAAAAAATGAACATGATTATCGTTGAATCCCGGAAGCATCAGCTTACCATTTAAATCAACTACATCAGTATTTTTATCAATAATTTTTTTTGCATCGTCATCGGAACCGACAAAAATAATTTTACTATCCTGAACTACTACTGCCTGAGCAAGCGGCTGGTTTTCGTTTACTGTATAAACTTTGCCGTTAATAAATGCTGTTTTATTATTTTGTGCAAGCATAGAAAACATTCCTGAAAATATTAGTAAAATAGTTATGAAGTGTTTCATAAATCGCCTTTTGATTTACTTTTGTAAAAATATTTTCTTGCTTCAAAAATAAAAAAGATATAATCTAATTGCTGATTTAAATTTTTCTCGAAATGATTTTTAAGAAAATCTTACTATGCAAACAAAAAGGCGTATCTCACATATGTAAGGAGCTTTGGTTACCAATGTGTTTGTATTTCCCGTATTGACGGGAATTAAATGAGCAGTGGTGCTTCGAACATCGCTGCTCATTTTTTAAAGATTGGCGGCGGTTCAGTTGTGTTGCAGGATTTTAGGAATAGACTAAAACCAATTAAAAGAAATCCAACTATTGCCTTTTTCATTTTTCACTCCCTTGTTAAAATGCTGATAGTTATTTAACACAAATTTAAGCTTACGCAGATAGGGATGCTAATATTAATTAGCAAAAATCTTTACGCAAGAAATGACATCTTCACTCTGTAAAAGATGTCATCTCTAAAACAAAAATAAAATAAGAAATTATTTCTTCGATAAGCAGGAATCTTTTTAAGCAAGAGATGACATCTTCGCTTTGTTAAAGATGTCATCTCTAAAACAAAAATAAAATAAGAAATTATTTCTTCGATAAGCTGGAATCTTTTTTATGCAAGAGATGACATCTTCACTCTGTAAAAGATGTCATCTCTAAAACAAAAATAAAATATGAAATTATTTCTTCGATAAGCAGAATTATTTTTACGCAAGAAATGACATCTTCACTCTGTAAAAGATGTCATCTCTAAAACAAAAATAAAATAAGAAATTATTTCTTCGATAAGCTGGAATCTTTTTACGCAAGAGATGACATCTTTGTCATCTCTAAGAAAATAAAAAGCCGGAAGCTCAATTCCGGCTTTGAATGTATGAGTAAAGTTACTTCAAAAGAATCATTTTCTTCATATTAATAAAATCGTTTACTTGAAGCTGATATATATAAACTCCGCTTACAAGTTTGCTTGCATCAAAGTTCACTTCATATCTTCCAACTGTTTTTTCTTCATTAATTAAAGTTGCAACCTCTGCACCGAGTATGTCGTAAACTTTCAGAGTAACTAATCCATCATCAGGTATCTCAAACTTTATTGTCGTGTTCGGATTAAACGGATTAGGGTAGTTTTGAGCTAAAGAAAATTCTTTTGGCAGGTCTGATCCAACTTCAACCGAAGATGAATATTGATATGAACCATCAAAATCAATCTGTTTAAGTCTGTAATAAGTTTTGTAGGCATAAGTTTCAGAAATGATAAACAAATAACTTTTTGATTCTGTTGTTGTTCCATATCCGGGAACAAATCCTATCTTAACAAAATCTATATTATTTGTGCTTGATTCAATCTCGAATCCTGAATTATTTAGCTCGGTTGCTGTAGCCCAATTAAGTTTAATATTATCATCTTGCAGCTCTGCATTAAATGATGTTAACTCAACCGGAATAAAGAAAGGTGAATCTAATTTATAGAACCCATTACCCTGAGCTGCAAAGACATTCATAGAATCAACAATAAAGTACTGATAATTTGTTGAAGGGATTGAAACAGTTTGCCAAGTTGCACCGCCATTTTTTGTTTTCCATGTAAAACCGCAAGAGTAACAGCCGGCAAAGATTTCATTTCCATCCAAAGGATTGATATGAACTCCCCACATATTTTGTCCGGTAAATCCAGGCATAAGAGTCCATGCTGCACCATAGTTAGTAGATTTCAACAGACCACCTCCACCAGCCCATTTTGTTGCATAAGCAATACCCGGTTGAGTAAAGTCAACAGCAATGGTAGGTATTTCACCTGAAGTGCTATAAGTTTGAGTCCAGGTTAAACCATAATCTGTGCTTCTGAAAATACCTGTTCCATTATCTCCAACAAGAATGATTGAAGTATCAGGGAATACTTCTATATCACAAGGTGCGCTGTTTGTTCCGAACGACGAAGCAATTGTAGTCCAGGTTGAACCAAAATCAGTTGAGCGCATAAAATTGTTTCCATTCATTGTATAAAAGGTATCGGGGTGTGCAGGATCCTGAGTAATTGGAATTCCGAAATAAGAGAATGACAAACCATCAGCAGTAACAGTCCAGTTTGCACCTGCATCGGTTGTTTTAAGTATCTTATCCGGTGATGCTTCAATTCCAACAAGTATAACATCAGGATTATCGTCATCAATAATTACGCATTTTATTTCACTTGCTGAAGGAACATTTACACCGATCTGAACAAAAGTTTCACCGCCGTCTGTACTTTTGAAAATCTTATTTACTGAGCCGTAATAAACATTATTGTGGTTATACTTTTCTACATCAATTGGTCCGCCTAAACTTGAGCCGGATTTTTTAAGCTGCCAAACATAATTTTGTGAGAAACTTAAAGGCAGAAAAAAGATGATCAGGCAAAGAGTAATGAGTTTTTTCATTCACTTACCTCATAATTTTGATTATTAATTGGATTAGCTTTTTTAAAATATAAATATGATGCTAAATAACAAATAATTAAATGAACTTAATTTAAAGTTGATAATACATATCAGAACAACACAATAGTTATTAGCTTACATAAAATAAAATTTTTAAGTTCGGAGTATCAATTTTAAAACTTAGGTAAAGCATGAAATTAGACGTACTGGTATTCGCAGCTCATCCGGATGATGCTGAACTGGCAATGGGCGGAACTATTGCTGATCTTACAAAAAACAATATTAAAATTGGTATAATTGATCTTACTAAGGGCGAACTTGGCACAAGAGGTACAGCAGAAACAAGACAGCAGGAAGCTTTTAATGCGGCACTTGTATTAAAAGTTACTGTTCGTGAAAATCTTGGGATTCCGGACGGCAATATTGAAAATACAAAAGAAAATCTGATGAAGGTTATTTGTAAAATCAGAAAATACAGACCTGAAATTATTTTCGCTCCTTATTTTAACGATCGCCATCCTGATCATATTGATGCAAGTAACCTTGTTAAAAGAGCAATGTTTTCTACAGGTCTGGCTAAAATCAAAACTTTTGATAAAAAAGTTCCGCAAAATCATTTTAGACCGGATAGATTATATTACTATATGCAGACTTACACATTTGAGCCTTCGTTTTTATATGATATTTCTGATACATTTGAAACTAAAATGAAAGCCATTGAGTGTTATTCCACACAGTTTCATAATCCAAGAAGTTTAGAACCCGAAACTTTTATTAGTAAGCCGGGATTTATAAATTATGTTAAATCACGCGCAAAGTTTTATGGTTTTGCAATTGGAAGAAATTATGCAGAGCCTTTTTTTTGCGAAGAGAAAATAGAACTTGATCACAACAGTATATTTAAAATAAATAAGTAAATAAGTAAGTAAGTAAGATTAAATACTTAATGATTTGATTAAACAGTAAAGGAAAATCTATGATTAAAAAAGTAAAATTGATGGAGGAACTTAATACCTTAGGTATTAAAAATATCAGAGAAGTGTTTTATAACTACGGCACTCCTGCGCTTTACGAACAGGTAATAAGAAGACGTGAAGGATTATTAGCTCATTTAGGACCATTGGTTGTAAGAACCGGTTATCATACAGGCAGAAGCCCTAATGATAAATTTATTGTTCGTGAACCGGAAAGTGAAAAAAATATCTGGTGGGGCAAAGTAAATAAAGGTATGTCTGCAGAATGTGCTGAAAGAATTTATTTTAAAATGATGGCTTATATTCAGGGTAAAGATTTGTATGTTGAAGACTGCTATGCAAGTGCAGAACCAAAGCATAAAATCGGTATCCGGGTTATTTCAGAAAATGCATGGCATACGTTATTTGCCAGAAATATGTTCAGAAGATATAAAACTCAGGAAGAATTAGCCGCGCATCAAACAGATTTTACAATTATACATATGCCAAATTTTAATGCCGACAGAGATGTTGATTGTACAAACTCTGAATCGTTTATCTTGCTTAACTTTACAAAAAAATTGGTATTGATCGGCGGAACGAGTTATGCCGGTGAGATAAAAAAATCTGTTTTTACAATTATGAATTATTTAATGCCTTTACGCGGAGTAATGTCTATGCACTGCTCTGCAAATGTCGGCAGGGATAACGATGTAGCATTGTTCTTTGGTTTAAGCGGTACAGGAAAAACTACTTTATCTTCAGACCCAAACAGAAAATTAATTGGTGATGATGAACATGGATGGGGTGATGAAGGAGTTTTTAACTACGAGGGCGGTTGTTATGCCAAGGTGATAAAACTTTCTGAAGAAGCTGAACCTGAGATTTATGAGTGCACAAGAAAGTTTGGAACTATTCTGGAAAATGTTCAGATTGATTCTCAGACACGCAGATTGGATCTTGATGATGATTCATTTACAGAAAATACAAGAGCTGCATATCCTATTACCCATCTTTTAAATATTGTTGAAGAAGGTAAAGCAGGGCATCCTAAAAATATTATTATGTTAACTGCAGATGCATTCGGTGTTATGCCGCCGATTTCAAAACTTACAACTGAACAAGCGATGTATCATTTTATTTCCGGTTATACTGCAAAAGTTGCGGGAACTGAAAAAGGAGTAAATGAACCCAAAGCTACATTCAGCACTTGTTTCGGAGCACCATTTATGGCACTGCATCCAAGTGTTTATGCTAAACTGCTTGGTGAAAAAATTATTAAGCATAAAGTTAACTGCTGGCTTGTAAACACCGGCTGGACGGGAGGTCCCTATGGAGTTGGCAGCAGAATGAAAATAAAATATACACGCTCAATGCTTACTGCCGCTCTGGAAGGTAAACTTGATAATGTTAAATTTATCAAAGATCCATTCTTTAATTTAATGATACCGCAAAGCTGTCCTGATGTACCAGAGGAAATACTGAATCCGAAAAACACCTGGAAAGATAAAAATGCTTATGATGAGCAGGCAAAAAAACTGGCAAATATGTTTGTTGATAATTTTAAGGAGTATGCAGAAGGTACATCTGAAGAGATAAGAAATGCAGGTCCGAATAAGTTTTAATAGTTATTGAGAATAACATTGTAATTTTATTGCATAAAACTGATAGAGCATTTCTTCGTTTCATTCTAGTCTTGTTTTCTGTCAGTCTTAGCGGAGTTAAAGACTGACTTTTATTCTTGTCACTTTTCGGCTTCGCTCAATGCGACTAGCACCTGTCAGTCTGAGCGGAGACGAAGACAGACCTTTGTTTCTGTTACATTTCGACTTCGCTCAAAGTGACGATTATCTTTTATGCTGAACTTGTCGAAGCCTGACTTTTGTTCCTGTCACTTTTCGGCTTCGTTCAATGTAACACTTATTTGTCAGTCTGAGCGGAGTCGAAGACTGACCTTTATTTCTATCACATTTCGACTGCACTCAATGCGACAAGCACCTGTCAGTCTTAGCGGAGTCGAAGACTGATTTTTGTTCCTGTCACTTTTCGGCTTCGCTCAAAGTGACGATTTTCTTTTATCCTTAACTTGATAAAGAGTGACATTCATTATTAATTAGTCTTCATCCACAATTCAATAAACTAAGTGTAATGCACTGTTTGAGATGCTATGTAAGATTATAGAATATTTGTAATAAAAAAATAAAAACTCAGTCAATATCTTCTATCAGACTGATTGTTCCATCAAAGTCAGTAACAATGATTTTTTTATTACTAATTGCGGTAATAGTATTGACAAATCCATTAGAAAATTTATGCTGCCAGTTAATCTTTCCTGTTAAAGGGTTTAAACAGAAAATCATTCCGTTTTTAGCAGCATAAAAAACTGCACCGTCTTTTTCAACAATTTGTGCCGAACTGATATCATAACCGAATTTACAATCAGTTATCCAGTTAGGTTGGGTTAATGTTTTTAATGCTGGAATAGAAATGATTGAATCATTGAAAGTCCGCACATAGATTGATTTATTATCTTCGGAAATACCAATTGTTTCTCTTACCTGATATTTACCAGTACGCCACAAATTCTTTCCGGACGAAATATCAATAGCAGTTAATTGTCTATCGGGTGCAGCGATAAATACAACATTATCAGAAACCACTGCCCAGCAAGCAGCAGGTGAATACAATTTACCTTTTCTACCGCCATTCCATTTCCAGAGTAATTCTCCATTAACGGCATCAAGGCAATAAAAATTTTCATCCCATGCACCAAACAGAATTTTATTATTATAGAATGCTGGTTTGGTTTCTACAAAACCATTAAGACCTGTAAACAGCCAAACCGGTTTTCCGCTTTTTAAATCCAAAGCTCTGAAAACTTTATCGCTTCCGCCTATATATACGATATCATTAATTATTATCGGGCAGCCCATAACTGCTGCGTTGGTTTTAAACTTCCAGTTTAACTTTCCATCACTTGCAGTTAAACAATAAATATTACTGTCAACACTTCCTACAACTATAAAGCTATCCTTTATTGCGGGAGTTGAATAAATTGCATTATCAGTTTTATATGTCCATTGAATTTTACCGTTATCAATATTAATTGAATAAAATTTTCCTGAAACATCTCCAACGTAAACTGATTTGTCTTTAACAGCAGCCGATGATCCAATTGTATAGCCGGTGTTTATTTTCCACACTGATTTAATGTTTGGATTAACTGTGTTGATTGAATAATCAGGTCTTGGTGGATTTGACAAGTTCAGATTAAAATCTCTTTGCTTCAAAACTAAACTATGCCATAATTTTTTTTGAGTTCCGGGATTTTTTTCATAGAAAAAAACCGAATCATCTTTTACCTCAACAAGATTGTAGCCTCCAGTTTCCTGATTACCTCTTAAGTTTGATCTGCACATTACACCCGGGATAGATTCAAAATCGAAAGCTTTGTTTTTATGACCATGACCGCACAAAACAAATTGGGTATTAATTTTTTTCAAACGATCAGTCATTTCATACCAATTAGAAATACCTTCATCAAGCGGATAATGCGTAACAAAGATAACTGCTTTATTCGGGTCTGGCATATTAGTAATTACTGAATCAAACCATCGCAGATCCTGAGGAGAAAAATGACCATCTGCCATTCGCATTAAGGGACCTTCATATAGTCCGATGAACAAAAATCTATCAAATTCAAAAACGAATCTTTCATCGCCCCATAATTTTACAAAGTCAGTACAGCCTGATTCCGACCATTTAGATTCGTGGTTGCCCGGAATAATATAATATGGCTTGCTAAGTTTATCGAGGATATTTTTAGCTGTTATTAAATCTGATAAAGCACCATCAGCAGTTATATCACCTGAAATTAAAGTGAATTTAATATCTGCTATTGTGTTAATATCATTTACTGATCTTTTTAGATCTTCTTCAGAGATCAGGTCGCCTATGTGAATATCAGATAACCAGGCAAAATGAAAATTCTGGCTGAAAATCTGAATGCTGAATAACAGAAAAAATATTAAAGATTTCTTCATCGGATAAACATATTTTAAAAATAAAAAACCCTTCACTAAGGAAGGGTTTGAAAGTTTACTTCATTAAAATCATTTTCTTACTTTGTTTAAAATTGTCAGTAATCAAAGTATAGAAATAAACGCCGCTTGATAAATCTTTTGCATCAAAATTAACGCTATAATTTCCAGCGTTCAAATCATCGTTTACCAAAGCAGTTATTTCTCTTCCTAAAATATCAGTAACAATTAACTTAACATTTGATGATGATGGGATGCTAAATTTTATTTGTGTTACAGGATTAAAAGGATTGGGATAATTTTGCTGAAGCACAAATTCTGTTGGTGCAATTCCATCTTCCTGCTCAATATCGGATGACGCAAATACAGCGGTTCTAAGATCATCAAAATAAACAGTTGATGTGCTGTTATTACCTGGAGAATATGTTAATTGAAAACTATCAAATTTTAACGGCGGCTCAAGCACGTTGTTGCCAATCCAATTACCTGTCTGTCCCTGCGAAAGATCCCAGCTAATTAACCTCCAGCCGAGCCAGTTCATATCATACCAGGGACTTACTTCGAAATTACCCGGAGCAGTTTCTCTGACAGCAAATCTAAGTTTATTATTTGATCCATCACCAAATATGTATGCTTGAAGTATTGTATTTGTACCAAAAGCAGGAGTTGATTGAGTAAAATATTCTCTTATTAACCATGCTGATGCTGAAGTATCCCAATCATAATTAAGCTGCATTGATTTTGTACTCGAAGTATTCAGATTAAGAATAGCTGTCGAGACAGCCATATTTGTGGTTAAAGCTAAGATTCCGATTGTGCTGCCTGAACTACCCGGCTGCCACCAGTTTCCAATACCGGTTTCAAAGTTATCTATATAAGTTTCCGGAAAGTAATTTAAACTGCCGGTTGTAAATTCATAATTATGATCATTGGCGATCGGATTACCAAATATATCTTCCATCCCTGCCAGAATTTTTATTGTATATGTTTCATTTTCTTCAAGCGGAGTGGAAACAAAAAAGTTTAACACACTTCTTCCATCAACAGCATAATGTTTTAAAATTCCTGCTGCATTAGTCTGAGTAGAGTTTCTTACAACTCTAAATCTTGATGATATGGTAGATGTTTTTAACAATTCATCGAAAGCTATATTTAGTACCGGTCTGTATTCAACATTTACAGCATTAGCTGCAGGATAAACATCAGTTATGGATGGAGCAGTTAAGTCCGGATGCTTAGTCATTATTGTAAGTGTAAAAGGATCACCTCCTATACCGTTACCATCGCCATCAAACAAATGTCCGTATTTATCTTTTGCATTAGCACCGATTGTAATATCATATTGAGTTATAAAACTGAAGTTATCTGTTTTAATGGTCAAAGTCTTATCGTTGTTACTCCAGCTTAAAGTATAGCTTACTGTTGGTGTAATAGTAATGTTTGATGCCACTGATGCTTTATCCATTGGGCGTGAAAAATAAATAACAGCATTTTCAACTCCGGGATAAAGACTATCATTCTGTGCAGGAGTTGTCGAAACTACTGTTGGAGGCAAGTTTGAAATAAGATTAATATCCTTAAAAGTAAAGAATGTATCCTGTATAGTTACATTAACAGTATAGGGTTCAAAACCTTGTGCGGAAACCTGAAGCTGATGTGTCCCCGGTGAAATATTTTCAAAATAATAAAATCCGTTTCTTAAAAGTTCAGGATCATTTGAGTATAAATGAAATAACGAATTATAAGTATCGGTAGTATCAGTTTGTCCTTCAAGTGAAACAATTGCTCCGTTAACTGCTAATCCGGATTCCAGATCCTTAATAATACCAACTACTGTACCTGCAAATGGTCTGGCAAGATTATGATATCGTAGTATTGTCCAGAACTTTGTTTTTGCTTCAAGCCTTTTCCATTTTGCATTCATATTCAACTGGTTCTGAGTCGGGTTAGTATGAAAACCGGCTTCGCTTAATTCTGATGCCATAATTGTTTCGCGATTAACCGCCAAATAAGGCAATGAACCGGCAACCTGATAATAATCTCTGTCTCCCATTGCTCCGCGTGTATTTGTACGCATACCGGCTGTTAATAATCCAATCATTATGTTAGACATCTTTTTACCACCGTGCGGAGTTTTTTCCGGTCCGCCGATTCCCATTTGTCCCCACATAATTAAAGTGCTATTAGCAGAGCTTCCCATAGCTGCAGCATCGCTATGAATTGAGTGATAATGAGCTGCACCAAGTGAATTAGCCTGATCGGTTCTTTGTGAAAGTGACACATTCTGCTGATCGTTTGTTCTGGAAATATAAGCTGTATCAATATCTGTCCAGTCAGTAAGCATTTGTTGGAGATTTAATCCTACGCGTAAAGTTTTTTGAGCTTCTGAGTAATTATAAATTCCCATATTTTCAGTACCGCTATGTCCGGGATCAATATAGATATTCCATCCTGCCAGCCCGGTTACTTGCTGAGCAGAACTCTGAGTACTGGTTAATAAGAAGACAAACAATAGAAGATGTATGGTAGTGTATAATTTTAAATTTATGTTTTTCATTTTCTTACTCCGTTACTCAATATTCATTAAATAAATTGAACCTTCCAGATAGTTCTCAAATAAAATTGATTTTCCGTCAGGTGAAAAGGAAGGTGTAATTTCAATAATTGTATCTGAATTGGTTAAATTAATTTTTTCGCTGCCATCAGAATTGATAAGATAAATATCCGATGATGTAATTTCGTACCCATTATCTTCAGTTATCATATAAGTGATATTTTTACTATCCGGAGACCATTTTGGTCTGTTGCCTTTTCCTAAATCCGTCAAACCGGAACCATCAACATTAATTTTATACATATTTCCGCCCATAACCTCAAAAACTATTTTCGATTGATCTGGTGATAAACTGATATTAATGTATTCAGCATCTTTTATTGGTTCTATTGTATTAATATAATTAGTTGATAAATCCAGAACACTCAATTTGTTTCCTTTTTCAAAAACAAGATATTTATTCAGTTGTGTTGAATTTTTTTCTAATCCTGAATTGTAAATCTCATTAACACCTTTTGCAGGCAGATAAACTTTTGAACAGCCATCAGACCATTGCGGAAGATAGGGCATCATTGTCTGATATTCATTCAGCTGATTTGAACTTTTAGTTTCAACATCAAATATCTTTACAGCATTATATCTTCTGTCATTTTCATATTTTGCAACACGTGTTAAAATAAATTTAGAATCAGAAGACCACAGATAACCAAATCCAGCCGCCATTTCATCAGTTAATTGTACTTCGGAATTTTTGTTTACATCATATATCCATAACCCTTGATAACCGGATTTAGTGAATGCGATTTTCGAACCATCAGGCGAATAGAGCGGGTTGATAACTGCTGCTTCCGGTGTTCCATTAATTACAAGCTTAGCTTTGTATTGGGGAAGTATAGCGGTTGAAAGAAAAATCAGTAATAAAAATATTTTTTTCATCTTAGAAACCTTAATTTAATTATTTTAGTACCTACCCTTGAAAGATAAAAAAAAATTAGCTTATAATCAGTCTGTTTTATTATTGTTTGATGTTCTATTTTTATAACACACATATAAAAATATTGAGATAAAAAATGAAAAATTCAGTAACAGTCTTTCTGCAGCAGGGAAGCCAAAAACAGAACTCTAAAACTATTAAGCAATTCAGTGAATCAGGGCTGATTAAAGAAATTATTATTATCTCCGCTGATGAAAAGTATTCCTCTTTTGAAAAAGCAAGAGTAATCCATTCAAAACATTTTAACAGCAGTGAAACTATTAAATTAATCGCGCAGTATTCTTCCACTGAATATACAATTATCATTAATGAGCAAAATTCAATAAAACCAGGTCAGTTTTGTCCGGATAGATTCTATCAAATTGCAAAAAACACAAATGCTTCGATGGTATATTCTGACTTTTATGAAGAAGATAACGGCAGGCTTGTTGCTCATCCTGTTATTGATTATCAGGAGGGGAGTTTAAGAGATGATTTTGATTTTGGAAAAATATTATTCGTTAAGACGGACTTGCTTAAGATTGCTGCTGAAAAAGATAGAGGCAATTTTAAGTTTGCCGGATTATATAATCTAAGGCTTGGATTGTCACAACTCGGAAGAATAATAAGAGTTCCGGAATATTTATACACTGTCGAAAGTTCGGAAGAAATCGGATATGAAGAAAAGCATTTTAGCTATGTTGATCCTAAGAACAGGGAAGTACAGATTGAGATGGAGAAGGCAGTTACTCAATATTTAATTGATATCGGTGCTTATGTTCATCCTCCTTTTAAAGAAATAGATTTAAATACAGTAAATAATTTTGAATTTGAAGCTTCAGTAATTATTCCAGTAAGAAACAGAGTTAAGACAATTGGAGATGCAGTTGAATCGGTACTTAAACAAAAAACCGGTTTCAAATTCAATCTTATCGTAGTAGATAATCATTCAACCGATGGCACAACTGATATTATTAAAAAACTGGCATCAAATGATGAAAGACTGATTCACTATATTCCTGAACGGAATGATCTTGGAATCGGCGGGTGCTGGAATGCAGGTGTTCATCATAACAAATGCGGCAGATTTGCTGTGCAGCTTGATAGTGATGATATTTATAAAGATGAAAGTACACTGCAAACAATAGTTGATGTGTTTCATAAAGAAAAATGCGGAATGGTAATCGGTTCATATCAGATAACAGATTTTAATCTAAAAGAACTGCCGCCGGGTTTGATCGATCATAAAGAATGGACTGATGATAACGGTCCAAACAACGCACTAAGAATTAATGGATTAGGTGCACCAAGAGCTTTCTTTACACCTTTGTTAAGAGAAATTAAAATTCCGAATGTAAGTTATGGGGAAGATTATTCGATCGGTTTAGCTATTAGCAGACAATATAAAATAGGAAGAATCTATCATTCAATTTATATGTGCAGAAGATGGGAAGGTAATTCAGATGCACAACTGGACATTGTTAAAATGAATCTTAACAATACTTATAAAGATAGAATCAGAACTTTTGAACTTCTAGCTAGAAAAAAAATCAAATAAAAAAATTAAAGTTTATGATAAATATCAGTGAAATATCAAACCTATAAAACAATTGACTTTAGAAACTAATTTGATTAGCTTTTTGGTGTAAATTCAAACTTTTGAGTTTTATTCTGAATAATAACAGACTTTCAGAAAGGTATTAAGACCTATATAAAATTTATTCCTCTAAAACTTAGAGAATTATATAATTAAGGAGTAAGAATATATGAGAAAATTGCTACTCTATTGTTTACTAATCTTATCTATTTTTTCACTGCCCGCCTTAGCTCAGGTTGGTAAAATTACCGGTATTGTTAAAGATGCATCAACCGGTGAAACTTTAATCGGGGCAAACATTATACTTGAAGGTACAACCATCGGCGCTGCAACAGATATCGAAGGGTATTATGTTATTCTTAATGTTCCACCAGGAATATATAATTTAAGAGTATCTATGGTTGGTTATACTCCTCAGACATTTCAGGATGTAAAAGTTAATATTGGCTTAACAACAGAAATCAATGCTAATCTTCAATCTACTTCTTTCCTTACTGAAGAGGTAGTTGTTGTTGCTATACAGCCGATTGTTAAACAGGACGTATCATCAAGTGTTGTTAATCTTAACGTCGAAGAAATAAAGACCCTGCCGGTTGTAAACGTATCAAGTATTATTGGTTTACAGGCTGGTGTGCAGGGGTTAACAATCCGCGGCGGTTCTTCTGATCAGACTGCATTTGTAGTCAATGGAATTACTTTAAGAGATGAAAGAAACAACACACCTTATACCGGAATTAGTTTTACATCTATTGAAGAATTACAAATTCAGACCGGCGGATTTAATGCTGAGTACGGTAATATACGTTCAGGTTTAATAAACGTTGTTACCAAAGAAGGTAAAAGAGATCAATATACTTTTTCTATGCTTGGCAGATACCGTCCTGCTGGAAGAAAGCATTTTGGTGATCCGATAAATTCAGTAAACTCTTACTGGATCAGACCATATGTTGATGATGACGTTGCCTGGACAGGAACAGAATCAGGAGCGTGGGATATTTATACTCAAAGACAATATCAAGGATTTAGAGGCTGGAATAAAGTTTCAGAAGAACTTCTTGGTGATGATAATCCTGATAATGATCTATCACCCGAAGCTGCGCAAAAATTATTTCTGTGGCAGCATAGAAAACAAACTGATATTACTCAGCCGGACTTTGATATTGATATGAGTTTTAGCGGTCCGGTTCCTGGCGGTGAAAGTCTTGGCGGATTAAGATTTGCTGCTTCATATCGAAGAAAACAGCAAATGTATTTATATCCTTTGGCAACCAACGGATACAGAGATTATAACGGACAAATAAAATTTACTTCAAACATTAAAGAAGGGATGAAACTTTCCATTGAAGGATTATTGGGAAGACAAACAGGAACCAACAGCAGCCGTTCCGGCGGACCTGGTTTATTTACATCGCCAAGCAGTATTACAGAGGAGATAGATGTTCGATCAGGTGCCAGTTATCTTGATGCAAGAGTTTATGCTACGGATTATTGGAATCCAAGTACTATAAATACAAATATGATTGGATTTAAATTGTCACATGTAATTAGTCCAAATACATTTTATGATGTTCTTGGTAGCAGGGTAGGTACATACTACGATACAAATCCCGGCAGACAAAGGGATGTTAATACTTTATATTACTTCGGCGGTATTGGCTTTGATGAATCACCATTTGGTGTTTACAGTGGACCAAGCAGCGGTATTGGTTCTTCAATGAATATGGGATTAGGTTTTAGTAACTCCCGTGATAGTAGTAAGATTGCTGTCTATACATTAAAATTTGATTATACAAGCCAGATGGATAGATTTAATCAAGCTAAAGCGGGGTTTGAATTTATTTATGTCGATAACAATGTAAACTATGCTTTAATTGAACCATCGCTCCCAACAAACAATTCAAAATCTGTGTGGCATACCTTTCCTAAAAGAGTTTCTGCTTATGTGCAGGATAAATTAGAATTTGAAGGAATGATTGCAAATCTTGGATTAAGAGTAGATGTTTCTGATCCGGGAGGTGAGTGGTATGTTTTCGATAGATTTGATCCTGCCTTATCCGGCAAATTAGCTCCGGGTATTGATACTATACTTTCCAAAGAAAAAGTTGAAATGCAGGTAAATCTTAGTCCAAGATTAGGTGTAGCATTCCCGATAACAACAGACAGCAAATTATATTTTAATTACGGTCACTTTTTTTCGATGCCAACACCTGAAGACCTTTTCTTGTTAAGAAGAAGTGAAGCCTTTTTCAATGTAACCAGAATGGCAAATCCATCTAAAGAATTACCAAGAACCATTGCGTATGAATTAGGATTTGAACAAAATATGTTCGATCAATTCCTCCTTTCAATAAAAGGATATTATAAAGATGTAACTAATCAAACAAGACTTATTACTTATATCAGCAGAAACGGAAGCGTTAATTATTCACTTCCGGAACCGAATAATTTTCAGGATATCCGCGGATTTGAGATTGATATCAGGAAAAACAGAGGTGACTGGATTACAGGATTTATCAATTACACTTATCAGGTTTCAACTTCTGGTTATTTCGGTTTAGGAACCGTGTATGAAAATCCGCTTGACTATAGAAATGAATCTCGTAATACCAGAAAGCTGTATGAGTCACGTCCTGTTCCGCGCCCCTATGGTAGAGCTAATATAGATTTATTTACACCTGTTGGATGGGGACCTGAACTAAGCGGAGTTCATATGCTTGACCAGTTGAGATTGAGTATTCTGGGTGTGTGGACATCAGGTAATTATTTTAGCTGGACCGGAGGCGGCGGAGTAATCGGAGGATATGCAAATAACTTCCAGTGGAATGACTTTTTTAATGTTGATCTCAGACTTTCAAAAACATTTGATCTGGGTTTTATTGATCTGGAATTGTTTATGGATATAATTAATGTGTTTAATATTAAGTATATGAGTTACAGAGCTGGATTTATGGATTTGAATGATTATGATTATTATATGAGATCACTGCATTTACCGGCAGATAAGGTAAAGGATTTCGGTTCTTATGGTAATATCCCTGGTGATGATAATCCGGGTGATATAAGAGCTGACGGAGTTGCATTCCAGCCGCTTGAGTATGCTTCATCGTTAAGTGCTGTAACAAATCCAAATACTTCGGCATATTATTTTGATGCTGCAAGCGGAAAGTACTTCCAATGGTCCGGAAGCAACTGGTCTCAGGTTAGTGACTCAAGGATTGATGAAGTTCTTAAGAATAAAGCTTATATAGATATGCCTAATTTACCTTATGCTTCGTTTCTTAATCCAAGAGATGTTTTCTTTGGTTTTAAAATAAATATCGATTTATAAAAGTTATGAAAGAATTTAAATTAGAGGTACTAATGAATTTTTACAGAATTTTGAAATCTCAGATCAAGTTCCTTCTGCCTCTGTTTGCAGTTTTGTTATTACAATCAACTTCAAACGCACAGTTTGATAATGTTTGGATGAATGCCGGTTCTTTACATAACTGGTATTCATCAATAGGCAGCGAAATTGAAGAGGGATTTGTTTTAAGACAACAATATGGTATGCAATGGCCTGCAATTTACAGATCACAGGATATGCAGGCAGCAAGAGGCTGGTGGATTGGAGCTAAGAATTTTACTGATGAAACAGGAACTACTTTTCCCTATAAAGTTGTTACTGTTGGTCCGCGAAATCCGCAATTCTTTGCTGCCTATCCGATAAAGATGGAAATAATTTCTAAGTTTGAACCAACCTTTGTTACTGTTGATGGTATTCCTTCATATTCCAAAGATGTTACAATTGATGAAATTGATGAAACAATGAAATGGGATAGAATGATTGTTAATACTGTTAACACACAGCTTGGTATTACAATGGAAAGAAAAATTTTCCAGTTCAGCCAGCAGTATAATGATAACTATATAGTTTACGATTATACTTTTACTAATACTGGTAATACAGATGCTGATGATGAAATTGAATTACCCGGTAATAATATCCAGGGATTTTATACATTCTGGACATACAGAAATGCAGTAAATCAATCAGTAAGATACGTGATTGGTAATTCAACCGGCTGGGGTAAAAATACAATGAACGATGCCCGCGGAGACGGAAGAGTTGATGCGGATAATCCTAATAATTTCAGAACCCAATATTCTTGGCATGGCTACACTACCGAAAAAGATGTTTCATATAACAATATCGGCGGACCAATATGGGCTTTGAATTCTAATGCTTTAACCTGGAATGCTTCTGACGATACTATCGGACGACTTGGGGCAACACAGTTTATTGGAACTTTAACACTTCATGCTGATATGTCATACAATGATCAGAATGATGATCAGACCCAGCCGTCAACAACAAGTTATTATGATTCTGATGGCATCTTATTTTTAGCCGGCAGGGATAACGCATTTAACAATGATCGTATGACACAGCAGTATCTAAAGATGGCACAAGGACATATTATACCAAGACATGCAGAAGTTATCACCGGTGTAACAAGTCCGGATGTGGTTGCTTTAGCAAATCAAACCTCTAATCCCTTCCTTAGCAGCGGTGGTGGTTTTTCGTTCGATAATGCATACGGACCGTATGATATTCCGTTTGGTGAAAGTATCAGGATAGTTATTGTTGAAGGAGCTGCCGGAATGAATCGGGCTGACCAGGTTAAGTACGGAAGACAATTTAAAAACGGGCAGATAAGTGCAGCAGATAAGAATATTCAGGTTATTCAAAAAGGTAAAGACTCACTCTTTACTACATGGGAAAGAGCAACTGCAAATTTCCAGGGTAATTGGGATATCCCACAGCCGCCTTTACCTCCGTCAACTTTCGATGTTAGCGGCGGCGGTGATAAAATTCAATTAAGCTGGGCATTGAGAAGCGGCGATCCTAATCCTCCTGAAGGAATACGTATTTACAGGGCACTTGGTGATTATGATAAAGATTACGAATTGATTGCTGATCTTCCTGCTTCTGCTTCCAGTTTTGAAGATGTTAATGTTATACGCGGTTTCAATTATTTTTATTATATGACCAGTTATCGCACCAATCCGGGCGGGGTTGCAACTCCTTCCGGCGGGGTTTTGGAAAGCAGCAGATATTATACTCAAACTTATGATCCGACAAATCTTAAAAGGCTTCCGGGAAATAGTATGAGTGATATTAGAGTTGTACCAAATCCATTTGTATATAATGGTATCAAATTCCCCGGCAGTCTTGATGAAGATAAGATAGCATTCTATAATGTTCCCGGTTATTGTACAATCAGGATTTATACTGAACTTGGCGAATTGGTAAAAGTCATTGAACACACTAACGGAAGCGGGGATGAATATTGGTATAATGTAACTTCTTCAAACCAGATTGTTGTAAGCGGTATTTATATAGCTGTCATAACTAATGATCAGACAGGTGAAAAACATATTAGTAAATTTGCAGTTATAAGGTAAAGCCGCTATGAAAAAACAAATTAAAATTAAAAAGGCATTTCAGATGAAGAAATATTTAATTGCAGTGTTTTTAATTTTGATCATTACTATTACAGGTTGTGATTATTTTGAAAACAGCGATACACTTAATACTGCATCACTTGAGGTTAATCTGACAGGCTTACCTGCAATACCTGATACTATGACATTTGTTTGCTGGTATGCACAGGATAACACAAAGTTTAAACCTATCAGGGCTTTTAATTTAGATGCCGATGCAAACGGAAATATTTACTTCAAATCTGAGCAGCCATTAGGTCATTTAACTAATGCTCAGATTTTAAAAGTCACAGTTGATAGAAAAGCAGCAATTAATGATTCAAATTTTACTTTTAGTTCAGCAAGGGTTATTCTTTCAGGAAGAATTAAAAATGCTAATTGTACTTTTGATGTTGGTGAAAGAGCTGAACAAATGAATAATATTTCGGCAGTATATACGCTCTCCACTCCAACAAACGGAACCGGTACAGATGAATTAAGCGGTGTTTGGTTTATTGACTCGCTGTTAACTGCTGCTGCACCGGTAGCTGGATTAAAATTACCAGCATTATACAGCGGCTTGAGGTATGAAGGCTGGGTTGAAATTAATGGTACTTATGTATCAACAGGAAGGTTTTCAAATCCAAAAGCAGCAGATTTATTTAAAGGTTATTCTTCAACATCTGCCGGCTATCCGTTTCCGGGAGAGGATTTTCTGTTGAATGCACCGGCTGGATTAACTTTTCCAACTGATTTATCAGGTCAAAAAGTTCTTGTTTCGCTTGAATGGAATAACGGAAAAACTTCCGGAAATTCACCAGCAATCGTTTTATTTTCTGCGACAGTTCCAAATTCTGCTCAAAGCGGAGTTTCATATTTAATGCAGCGGCAAAATAATTCTGTTCCTAATGGTACTGCTGTAATTAAAGTTGACCTTTTTGAATAAATATTTCACTCATTAATTTGATGAAAAAGTTATAGGTAAATAAATGAGAAAAAACAGTTTAATAATCGTAACATTCATTCTTGCATTTTTACTGATTGCTCAGGGCGGGTTTGCCCAAAAAAATGAAAAACTTGCTCAGACAGGATTGAAATTTTTAAATGTTTCACTTGACCCGAGAGCAAGTGCAATGGGAGATGCAGTTACATCACTTACAAGTAATTCTATATCACAGTTATATAATCCTGCAAGTATGTCTGAGCTGAATGGAATGACAGATTTTGCTTTCGGAACAACTAAATGGATAGCAGATATTAATTATATCTACGGAACGGTTGGCTTGAATTTATTTGACGGTGATTACGGTGTTTTCGGTTTATCACTGTTAGCTGTTGACTATGGTGAGTTTCTGGGCACTGTGGTTGCTTCTAACGATGATGGATATCTTGAAGTAGGTACATTTAAACCAGTTGCAATGTCTATTGGTTTGGGTTATGCAAAATCACTTTCAGAAAAATTTGCTATCGGAGGTAATATCAAATATGTTCGCCAGTCGTTAGGTACCGTCGTAGCAGGATTATCCGGCACGGGTGATCAAATTGTGGAGACAAAGTCTGTTAATGCAATGGCATTCGATTTTGGTATCCTTTACCATACCGGATTTAAAAGCCTGGATTTTGGTATGAACGTAAGAAATTTTTCTACCGAAGTTAGATATGATGAAGATGGATTTCAACTTCCATTGATATTTAAAATCGGTTTATCAATGAATATGCTTGACCTTTGGGAAATTGACAGACAGATGCATTCATTCCTTTTTTCTGTTGATGCTTCGCATCCAAGAGATTATCCTGAGCAGATTTCTTTTGGCAGTGAATATACGTTTATGAATACATTCTCCCTTAGGGCTGGTATTACCACACCAACTGATGAACAGGAATTTAGTGCTGGTGTTGGTTTTAAACAAAAATTATCAGAAGTTAAATTTTCTATTGATTACTCTTATACACCATTTGGAATTTTTAATGATGTTCACAGAGTATCAGTTAGTATTGGTTATTAATTAATTTTATGAGTATTAAAATGATAAAATTATACAAATACTTAAGCTTAACTATTTTAGCTGCATTCTTGGTAACAGGTTGTAATGAGGATCCAAATCCCGGACTTGATGATTTAATCTCTCCTTCAACAACTCCGCCTTCAATTAGTACCATTGAACCAAGCAGCGGCGGTTTAGCTGGAATAACAGTGCTTACAATTAACGGTTCAAATTTTTCTTCAGATCAATCTAAAAATGCGGTGTTTTTTAATGGAGTTAAAGGTGAGGTTTTATCTGCAACATCAACTCAATTAAAAGTAAGACCACCAAATGTTATTTCTGATTCTGTTCAGGTAAAGGCATCGGTATTTAAGGTTGAAGATTTTAGTAATATAGTATTTTACAAATTAGCTCCCGCTGCTGTAGAAATATTCAAGTTTGATCCAGCTAATAGCGGAACTCCTTACGGTATTACTGTTGATGCCAATGAAAATGTTTATACTTCTGTTGCAAAACAAACAGGTGCCGGTATTTATAAAGTGGACCCACAGGGTACCCTGAGTTTATGGGCACCAAAAGGTGCAGAGTCTTTCTTTAGTTCATTAACAATGGGTCCTTCTGATGTTATTTATGCCACCAGAAGGGTTAGAGCAATATTTCAAGTTTCAGAGGGAATTGCTTCAAGTACTTATGTAACTTATACTGCATCAATTGGCGGAACTGCCAGTGATTCGGATTTTGATCAGAATTTGAATTTATGGGTTGGTGCAAATGGAAATATTCTTAGCATAACACCGGCAAAAGTAATACAGGCATTTCCATTTGATGGAAATATAAATGCTATTAAAATATTTAATGGTGCAATTTACGCTGTTGCTGCATCAAACAATCAGCAGATTTTATGGAAGGTTCCTATTATAAGTGCAGACAATATTGGAACACCGGAAGTTTATTTTAATTTTACTTCAGAGGTTGATTCTGTAATCAAACTTAATGATATTTCAATTGCTGCTGACGGAGATATTTACATAGGAACAGATGCTAAAGAAGATCCTATTTATGTAATTCATCCTGATAAATCCTTTGAGCAGCTTTATCCTGGGATTATTAAATCAACAGTAAATTCATTATGCTGGGGTACCGGTAACTATTTATATATGACAAGAAACTTGTCAAATGATTTTACACAGACCATTATTAGAATTGATATGGAAAAACCCGGGGCTCCTTATTTTGGAAGATAAATAAGCTTAATTAACAAACTACTTAAAACATAAAAGAGAGGTAAGTTATGAAACAAAAACTTCTATTTTCGCTGGTTGCAGTGTTATTATTAACTGTAACCGGATATTCTCAGTGGGTTAACTCAGGTGCTTGGCCTGATGGTTCATTATTGGGGCAATTGCACGGTATCGCTGTAGATCCGGATGGAAAAGTCTGGTTAGGAAATTTTAACCCTGAAAAATATCTGCCTTCAGGTTCAACCGATACTGTAACAGCAAACCTGATTCGTGTTTTTAATCCTGATGGTACTCCAGCTTCATTTTCACCTGTATGGCGTGTTGTTGGAAATGGTATTAACGATACACTAAAAGGCAGCAACGTAAGAGGAATGAGAGCTGACCATAATGGTAATATTATTATCACATTTGGTAATCAAAGAATGTATAGAGTTAATTATCAGAATGGTGAAGGTATGAATAAAGTTATATTAACATTAGGTACTTCACCTACCGCACCAGCAGTAAGCGATGATGGAAAAATTTTCGTTGGACCGGTTGTTAATTCAGGCTCAGTGATTCAGGAATATGATGCTGATTTTAACTATTTAGGCGATGTAGTATCATTTAGTATATCCGGTTTCTCAAGAAGTATGGAATGTTCTGCAGATGGTAATACTCTTTATTTCCCAAGTTATTCAAGAGGGATAATCATAGTTTATAACAGACCTGATGAGTTTTCAGCGTTTGATTCGGTTGGAACTATAATGGACGGCGTAGATTGTGAATCAATTGTATTTAATAAAGCAACCGGAAATTTATGGGCATCCGCTGGTTCATATAATGATATGCCGGATCCGCCGTTTACACCAAATACCTGGTATGAGTATGATCTTTCAACAGACCAGGTACTCGACAGTCTGAAATGGGAATTTGTTGTTCCTCAAAATCCTGCTGAAAGACCACGTGCGATTGATTTCAGCCCAGATGGAAACACGGCTTATATCGGATGCTTTGGTGGGTCAGGTTATCCACTGGCTCAGAAAGTTGAAAAACTTGTAAGTGTTGAAGACCAGGGTGAAATTGTTGTTAATGGATACAAACTATCACAGAACTATCCTAATCCTTTTAACCCAACAACAAAAATTAACTTTGAATTGTCAGCAAGCGGTTTTACAACATTGAAGATTTATGATATGCTTGGCAATGAAGTTGCAACATTAGTACAGAATGAATTAACTGCCGGCTCACATTCTGTCAATTTCAATGCAGCTAATTTAGCTTCCGGAACTTATTTGTATCAATTGAATGTTAATGGTACAAGAATAACAAACAAGATGATACTCTTAAAGTAATCAGGTAATAAGTTAAAAGCTAAAAGCAAGAAGTTAAAGGAAAGGCACGAGAGATCGTGCCTTTTCTTATCGGATGGGTTTATCTTATTAAAAAACTTGATTAACTTTAAACAGTTATTAATCATTATTATTTAATGCCATGAAAAAGCTTACTATATTATTTTTATCATTCTTTATTTTTACATCAATTTACAGCCAATCAATTCCGCCTAAAAGAGAAATGCGTGCTGCATGGGTTGCAACAGTTACCAATCTTGATTGGCCAAGTTCAAATTCATTATCTACTGCTCAGCAGAAACAAGAGCTGATAGACTTGCTGGATGAGCTTGATCGTGATGGGATAAATACAATAATTTTCCAGATTAGAACTGAATGTGATGCTTTTTACAGCTCTGCATTTGATCCATGGTCATACTGGTTAACCGGCTCACAAGGTACAGCCCCTTACCCTTATTATGATCCTCTTGAATTTGCAATTGAAGAAGCACACAAACGGGGAATGGAGTTACACGCATGGTTTAATCCATACAGGGTTGAAAGAGCAGTGGGAAATTATACTACTGCACCAAACCATGTAACAAACCAGCATCCTGACTGGATAATTCAGATTTCTACTTTCAAGTTTCTTGATCCCGGTTTACCAATGGTTCGGGATTATGTAACTTCAGTTGTTTATGATGTTGTCAGTCGGTATGATGTAGATGGAATTCACGCTGATGATTATTTTTATCCATATCCCCCAAATCAAATAACAAACCAGGATGCGGCTACATTTGCGGCTTATCCGCGCGGTTTTACAAATATTGCCGACTGGCGCAGAGATAATGTTAATTTATTAATTGCACAGGTAAATGATACCATACAATCAGTAAAACCATGGGTTAAATTTGGTATGAGTCCCTTTGGTATCTGGAAAAATGGTGTACCTCCTGGTACTTCAGGATTATCGGCATATCATGAAATTTACTGCGATGCAATTGCCTGGTTACACGATCGTTCGATTGATTATCTTACTCCACAGCTTTACTGGCCCTTTGGCGGAGGACAGGATTATGCCAAACTTCAGCCATGGTGGGCTGATTCTGTTCATGCAAATGGCAGACATTTTTACCCCGGACACGCTTATTACAGAATTCCTAATTGGCCAAGTTCTAGTGAAATGCCAAGACAGATTAGATTAGATAGAAATAATCCTAAAGTTAAAGGCGGAGTATTTTTCAGGGCAAAAAATTTTGGTGAAAATCCTAAAGGAGTAACTGATTCTTTACGAAATGATCTTTATAGGTATAAAGCGATCTTACCAGTAATGAACTGGAAAGATGTAATAAATCCTAATCCGCCGCTGAATTTAAAGTTTGAAAGATTAGCAAACGGACAGGCAGGATTAAAGTGGGACGTTCCACTTGCTGCAGTTGATGGTGATACCGCAAGCAGATATGTTGTTTACAGATTCAACTACGCTAACATACAGCCTTCAGATTTGGAAAACTCTGCAAATATAATTGATGTTGCCGGTTATAGAGAAAATATTCCTGGTGAACCGCCTTCACCAAACGGACCTTATTATTTTGTTGTTACTTCTCTTGATAGAAATTATAACGAAAGTACGATGAGCAGCATATTGCAAGTCAATCCTCCGCCTGCTCCGGTTTTGGCATTTCCACTAAATGGTGCTGCAGATGTTGAAGATACTGTAATGTTAAAATGGAACTATCCAGCTTTAGCTTCTTCGTATAGATTACAGATTTCAAGATCAGCAACTTTTGATTCATTGATGTTTTTAGATTTAAGCGGAATTACAGATACATTTAAAGTTATAACAGGCATAGATGGGCAGACAAAATATTATTGGAGAGTATATTCTGTTAATGCCGGCGGTGCAAGTAATTATTCAACACCATTTAATTTTACAACCGGATTTCCATCTAAAACCATACTTGCTGCTCCTCTAAATAATACAACAAATGTTCCGGTAGATACGGTTTTATATTGGCGCGAAACTCCTGGTGCAGAATCGTATAGATTACTCTTAGCTCGGTCATTAGACTTTTCACAAAATTCAATTATTGTTGATCAATCAGGGATTACAGATACTTCTCTCGTAATTTCTAATCTCAATCAGAATACTTTATATTTCTGGAAAGTCAGGGCTGAGAATCAATACGGAATGGGTTTATATTCCAATATCTGGAGATTCAAAACATTTAATCCTTCGGGCTTAGAAGATCAGAATTATATTCCGGCAGAATTTTCACTTGAACAAAATTATCCAAATCCTTTTAATCCGACGACCAATATTGAGTTTAAAATTCCTCAATCTGGTTTTACTTCACTTAAGATTTATAATTTATTAGGACAGGAAGTTGCAGTTGTAGTTAATGATTATTTAAACCCTGGTAGTTATTTATTTAGTTTTGATGCATCTGCATTCCCGAGCGGGATATATCTGTACAGACTGAAAGTAAATGAATTATCTGCATCAAAGAAAATGCTGCTGATAAAGTAAAATTTTAGCCCGGTACTGCCGGGCTTTTTAATCCCGGATTATTATGCAAAAAATCAAAATCTTTTTTCTGTTCCTTACATTTCTTTTTATCAATTCCTGCAGCACATCAGAAGAAATAACCTTACAATCGGAGTTTGATTATTGTAAATCAAATTTTGTTTCACAGTTAGATGTAATCAAACAAGAATTCAGCCTTTCAAAATTTGTTAAGTTAAACAATGTTCTGTTTGATAGTGTAAATAAAACAATAACCGTTCAATTCAGCAGAGAACTTGCTTCATTACCGGTTAGAGAAGAATTTTCTGCACGGTTAAAAAAAACTATAAGTAATTTTTTTACAGGAAGTCTGAGTCAATACAGTTTAGTTGTAACATCTATGGGCTATAATATTGATGAACTTATTCCAAATTTTTATAGAACTGACAAGAACAAAATTGATAAAACAAGACTTACAAAATCCGTAAAAGAAAGAGTTCCGGTTGTTCAGAACAGCAGTAAGCCTTTTAAAATTGTTAAAGGACTTAATAACAGAAATATCTTATTATGGCATAGTCACGGTTGGTATTACAATAACAACGAAAAAAGATGGATGTGGCAGCGTGCGCGTTTGTTTCAAACAATCGAAGACCTTGGTCCTTTAAGTTTTACAATTCCATATCTTATCCCAATGCTGGAAAATGCAGGTGCTAATGTCTTTGTTCCGAGAGAACGTGATTTCCAAATCAATGAGGTTATTGTTGATAATGATTACTCAGCTAAAGACTCTTATATAGAGACTTCAGTTTCAGATAAGAATGTTTGGAAAACTTCGTCTGAAAAGGGATTCGCATTAAAAAGCCCGACTATAAGGGAAGGTGAAAATCCGTTTAATAACGGAACTGCCCGGTATGTTAATTCAATGATAAATCCTTTTTCATCAGTTAGCTGGATTCCGGAAATCCCAAAGACAGGTTACTATGCAGTTTATATTTCTTATTTATCGTCGGATAAAAATGTAACTGATGCACAATACAAGGTTAAGCACTCCGGCGGTGAAACAGAATTTAGAGTCAATCAAACTATCGGAGGGAAAACCTGGATTTATCTCGGTACATTTAAATTTGAAAAGGGCAGAAATAAAAATCAGGGTGTAGTATTAACAAATCAAAGTAAAGAAATTGATAAAATTGTATCTGCTGATGCTGTTAGATTTGGCGGGGGAATGGGTATCGTTGAGCGTGAAGGAAGGACAAGCGGTAAACCAAAGTTTGCAGAAGGTTCAAGATATTGGCTGCAATTTGCCGGTATGCCGGATACCCTTACATACAATCTTAATAATTACAGTAACGATTATAATGATGATTATCAATCCCGTGCTGAATATGGTAATTATTTATACGGTGCCCCATTTGGTCCAAACAGAAAACGAAATGAAAAGGGATTAGGAATACCAATTGATCTTTCACTGGCATTTCATACCGATGCCGGAATTACCAGAAATGATACTGCGATCGGAACATTAATGATTTACAGCATCCCTGGTTTGGATTCGCAGAATGTTTTTCCTGATGGTGTATCAAGACTTGCAAACAGGGATCTTTCGGATATTGTGCAGACTCAGATTGTGAATGACATAAGAGGGAAATATGATTCAACGTGGACTAGAAGACAGCTTATGAATTCAATGTACAGCGAAGCAGCCAGACCAAATGTACCTTCCATGCTTTTAGAATTATTATCACATCAGAATTTTTATGATATGAAATTTGCATTGGACCCGGTATTCAGATTTGATGTTGCACGGTCGATTTATATTGGTATGTTAAAATATTTATCTGTACAAAATGGATCTGATTTTGTTGTTCAGCCTTTGCCTCCGAAAAACTTTTCCGCAATTCTTAATAATAACGGGGAGGTTGAATTAAGCTGGAAAGCTCAGATTGATAATTATGAACCAACAGCAGCTGCTGATAAGTTTGTTCTTTATACTCGGATAAACGATAAAGGATTTGATAATGGAAAAGTGATTGAATCAAATAAAATAAAATTATCTGATCTGAAAGAAGATAATATTTATAGTTACAAGGTTACAGCTCTGAATAACGGAGGTGAAAGTTTTCCATCAGAAGAATTGTCTGTTTGTTTTAATAAGAAATCACCAAATCCGGTATTAATTGTAAATGGCTTTGATCGTGTTTCAGCACCAGCAAGTTTTGATTCACCTGATTTTTCCGGTTTTATTAATTTTATTGATGAAGGAGTTCCGGATAAATATGATTTATCTTTTACCGGAACACAATTTAACTTTAATCCTTCTTCAAAGTGGATTACAGATGATAATCCGGGTCATGGTGCTAGTAGTTCCGATTATGAAGGAAAAGTTATTTCCGGAAACACATTTGATTTTGTTTTTACACATGGCAAAGCAATAAAGTCAAATGGATTTAGTTTTTGTTCTGCCAGTGATGAATCTATAATGAACAGCGAGGTTAATCTTGCAGATTTTAAAATGGTGGATATCATATTCGGGGAAGAGAAAAAAACTCAGGCTCCTAAATACAAAGAACAAAAAAGATTTGAAGTTTTTCCTGATTTATTGAAAGAGAAAGTTAAATCATATTTATCTAATGGAGGCAAATTATTTATAAGCGGATCTTATATCGGCACTGATTTGTATTCAGACAAAGACAGCACAGGAATTAAATTTGCAAATGAAGTTCTTAAATTAAAATTAAAAACCGGATGGGCGGTAAAAACCGGAAAAGTAATTTCAGTTAACGAAAACTTTTTAGCAAAAAATCAATCTTTGGAATTTAACACAGCTTTAAATGATTCAATTTATAAAGTTGAAGCACCTGATGAGCTTGGAGAAATAAATGGCAGTGAAGTTCTTATGAGATATTCAGAAAATTATTTTAGTTCGGTTATTGGCTACAAAGGAGATTACTCAATAATTACATTTGGTTTTCCGTTTGAAACTATAATAGGTGAAAAAAACAGAAATACAATAATGAAAGCAGTATTGAATTATTTAAATGTAAAATGATTTGATGCTGCAAAAATATTTGCAGTCTGATCTTAAGATAGCAAAGAGTTTATTCCTGTATAATTACATCAAAAATATTTTAACAGATTAACTTTTTAATCCAATACCGGGATAATCATTCAGAGTTACTCTGCCATCAATCACTTTCATTCCTTCAAACGGATCATTCTTTATAAGCAAAGCGCCGTCAAGATCAGCCCAGTCAACCATCGGAGAAAGCTGTGAAGCAGCGGATATAGCGCAGCTTGTTTCAGTCATACATCCAAGCATTATCTTTTTATTTAATGCTCTTGCCATAGCAATCATTTTATTTGCCTCGCGCATTCCAGTACATTTCATCAGTTTAATAACTACACCGGCATAAACATCCTTCATCTTAATTAAATCACCTATTCGCTGTATTGATTCATCTCCAAGAATCGGTATAGGTGAATTTTCAGTTATCCATGCATTTTCATCAATCATTTCTTTTGGAAGCGGCTGCTCAACATAAAGCACATTTTTATCACTAAGCCAGTTTATCATATCAAGTGCCTGATGTTTATCAGTCCAGCCCTGATTAGCATCTGCTGTTAACGGAACATCGGTAACCGATCTAATCGTATTGATCATCTCTTTATCGTTATCCTTACCAAGTTTAACTTTTAATAATTTAAACTCAGATGCTTCTTTAACTTTCTGTTTAACTACTTCAGCGGTATCAATACCGATTGTAAAAGTTGTATCGGGGGTTTTTGATTTATCATATCCCCATATTTTATACCATGGTTGATTTAATAATTTCCCAACCAGATCATGTAAAGCAATATCAATCGAAGCTTTTGCAGCCGTATTCTTCTGATCAATAGAATCAACATAAGTAAGAATATCTTCCATCTGAAATGGGTCATCAAACTGTTCAAGATTAACTTTTGATAAAAAAGCTGCTGCTGTTTCCTGTGATTCGCCGAGATATTGCGGCATTGAAGCTTCACCGTATCCTGTTATACCATCATATTCAATTTCAGTCAGCATTACCGGAGTAGTAGTTCTGGAATAAACAGCAACTGTAAAAACATGCTTAAGCTCAAGTGTATATGGTTTAAATCTTAACTTCATTTTAGAGCCTTTGTTTTTAATTATATTTTTTGCAAATGAGGCAGCAGGAATCGAAGCCGCAGTAGATGCTGCAACTATGAGTCCGCTTGTTTTTAGAAAATCTTTTCTGTTTTGTTTCATATCAGTCCCGACTAATAATTTTCAGTTAATTTTCTTAGTTCAGCGGAATGAGTGTAAAATTCTTCAAGCGATAGCTCTTTAAGATATACCATTCCGTAAGCAGCCTGAACTCTTGGATGCGGATGTTTTAAGAAATAATCTTTGCCTAAACATAATCTAATGGTTTGATATTGTTCAACCTGAATTCTCTGAGCTAATCTTGAAAACGGACCGTCATACTCCCAGCTTGGAAAACTTGCTGAACGCTGCGAACCATAACTGTTAAGAAAAGTATTTTCCATTATTGCCATCGAGTTAAGGCTTACAGGAATAAAAATATTTGCCTCCGCAGGATGGAATCTGTACCACACATTTCTGTAGCCCCAAACCTTAACATCTTTTATTCCGGTCTCTGCTTCATAAAGTTTAAGAGCTTCAGCAGTTGCCTGCAATACTTTGTAATGAGTATCGGGACCGCTGCCTTCGGGGTCTAATGCAACCGATACAATAGTTGGTTTAATTTTTTTGAGCAGGTTTAAAACCGGAATGACATCTCTATCCATTTGAGGATTTTCAGTAAAGATATCTCCCTGGTAAAATCCCAAACGCATATGCGAAACTGCACTTGTATTAAAACCAAAGAAAGCCCAAACAAGTTCTTCTTCCCATTCGCGCATCATTCCCTTTAATTTCTGTACATGTGGAATGTCTTTCTTACCCGGATACTGTGTTTTAAAATAATTTATAAGTTCATCAACTCGGTCTTCAAGATAAGATATATTATCTTCCTCATAAATCTCAATCATATTTCTCAGCAATCTTCTTGAAACAGCTTCTTTTCGGATTGTCTTGCTGTGTGCAGCCAATCCATCAAGATAAAGATGAATATCACGGTTTTTTCCCTCATTAAATTCAGGATCAAAATAACGTTGAGTAAATCTTGAAGTAAACTCTGTCTGGCTTAAATAATATTTCAGGTCTTCAAGCAATCCGAGCATATAAGAATTTGTTACTGCAGTAAATCCGCTTGTCATAGTAACAAAATGATGACTGTTGCTTGCATCTCTTACAAGATGTGTTATGTATGGTAAATATCCAAGCGGAATATCATCGTGATGCGGACCTGTGTGCAGAATTACCTGATTGGAAACAGGCTGCATTCCTCTTTCAAATCTTTGTATTATCGAATCGTGAATCTCTTTACCGAATTCTTTTGGAGTTTTATTTGTCCTATCAAGAATCAATTTTGTAAGCTTGTTAGATTTATAATCTTCAGTTGTAAGATCGAGCAGTGATTTATTCTTTTCCAGACATAAATTAATAATTGCTCTTTCTGCAGATGTATGTGATATCTCTGATTCTTCTGAAACATCCTGATAACGTCTTTCGACTAATCTGAAAGCTGCACCGTTTGTTAAGTAAAATCTCGCATTCGGCAATCGCTGAAGAACAGTTGCAGGATATTTATTGGAAATAGAACTTTGGATAGAATCACGAACTATATTTCCCTTAGCTTCACCAGCAGCAATAATAATAGCAGTTGCATCGGTATTGTAGGTAATAGTATCAAGCCCGATTGTAATAACTAATCTTTTCTTTGCAACTTCAACTCCGCCCAGATCTGTTGCAGCGGCAGCCTGAGTTTCATAATTAGTTTGGATTAATCTTGTAGTTGAATAATGGTCGCTGCCCATAACATTAAAACCAATATGTCCGTCTGGTCCTATTCCTCCGAGAAAAAATCCAATTCCTCCTTTATCTCTGATTTTCTTTTCATAATCTGTACAGAACTGATCCACTAATTCAATTGTTTGCTTTTGATATCTTTCTAAAGTAGTGGATGCCCATCTTGTTCTTAAAGAAAGGTCTATATTTTCATCAGGAAAGATTTCTGATAATGGAAGATTATTAGCTGTTGGAATTTCATTTATATTCATCAGCAGTGCTTTGTTTACATCCAATCCCCAATTACTGAAATAATATTTTTGTATGTAATAATAAAAACTGTTGTGCTGATGAGAATCAATCGGATAAAATTCATCTATTTGAATAAACTGAATTCCCTTCATATCAGGTCTGTTACTTTGGTCAAGATCGATTTTTTTTAATAATTCCCTTACATCATCTTTATCCCAATTCTTTAAGAAGTAAGCAACCCACTTAATAAAATGTTCAGGTGTTTTTCCTGTTGGCAGTGATACAACACCATTAGGATTTTGTTGAACCCATTCAATAAATCTCAACGCAGTCATTTTTCCGAGTTCCGGAAAATTTGATACCTGTATTACAGGAGTCTTTTCAGTTGGTTTATAAATTAATTTTTTCTGTGATAATTCAAGGTAGTATTGTTCAACTTTTGATGTCATATCATTTTTATCTGTTTAAATAAAGTAAAAATTTAATTTGCGTCCATAAATATAAGAACCTCTGAACTTTCATAAAAGATATGAAGTTTTAACCTGATGTTAATTATTAGTCTAAAGTTTTATAATTTACAACATCATTTTCTGAGATTTAAAATAATAATGAATAAACTTACCGATTCAAAATCTTTGTTCGAAGAGATCACTAAGCTTACTACTGAACAAAGAAATTCACGTTCAGTAAAAATTGACCTAAGCTCAACATCAGAAATTCTTAAAATTATAAATGAAGAAGATAAGCTCGTTCCTTACGCTGTAGAGCAAGAACTTCCTTACATTGAACAAGCTGTGGAAATAATTGTAAAAGCTTTGAAAAGCGGCGGAAGATTACTTTACTTCGGTGCCGGAACCAGCGGAAGGCTTGGAGTTGTTGATGCATCTGAATGTCCTCCAACATTCGGAACACCTTATGGAATGATTGAAGGATTTATCGCCGGAGGAAAGGCTGCTATGTTTCGTGCTCAGGAGGGTGCTGAAGACAAGGAAGAAAACGGAGCTAAAGAAGTTGCTGCTGCCAAAGTTAATCCCAAAGATGTTGTTTGCGGAATTGCTGCAAGCAGAAGAACTCCTTATGTTGTTGGTGCAGTTAAAAAGGCAAAACAACTTGGAGCTAAAACTCTTTACATTACTACTAATCCCAGAAAAGATTTTGATATTGCAGAAGTTGATGTTGCTATCTGCCCCGATGTTGGACCAGAAGTAGTAATGGGCTCAACAAGAATGAAAAGCGGAACAGCTCAGAAATTAGTTCTGAATATGCTGACAACTGCATCAATGATTAGGCTTGGAAAAGTTTATGAAAATATGATGATTGATCTGCAAATGACTAATAAAAAACTTGTTGAAAGATCTAAAAAAATTGTTATGACTATTACCGGATTAAATTACGATGAAGCAGCTGCTGCACTTGAAAATGCAAAAGGACATGTAAAAACTGCTTTAGTTATGATTCTTGCTAAAGTTGATCTGAAAGAAGCAAAAGAAAAATTAAAAAAGGCAGAGGGATTTGTAAGGCGTGCAATCGAAACTTAAAGCTGATAAATAAAGTTAATGCTCGATTATTTTATTGCAATAAGTTTCTCATTTATTTAACTTGAAATCAGAAAACAATAAAAATATTTCTGTTTTATTTAATTGATATTTACCAACGAACCTTATAGGAGGTATTAAATGAACCGTCAATCTTACTTTGTTGTTTTTTTTCTTATCCTTTTTGTTGCTGCTATCTATCCCCAAACATTACCACGGGCTTTTGAAATAAAAGATCCTTCCGGACTTGAACTGGCATTTGGTGGAATAATTGCCGGTGTAGATTTCGATGAAGATGGATTACCGGAGATTTATACTGTAAATACTAATTTTATTGATAGAGAATATGAGCTTATTCCAAGAATTTATAAGTTCGAATGGAATCCGGTAACTTCTGCATGGGATTCTGTATGGGGCGCACAGCCTGATATTATTCAGCAGAATACTTATCCTGCTCTTGCCTGGGGTGATTTGGATAAAGATGGTAAACCCGAAATATACTGGGGTCCTTCAAACTTTTTAGATGCAGGTATTAATCCGAATCCATATAGAATTGTAGTTTATGAATATCCCGGCGATGGAAGTGATAATATGGGTGTTGATGATGGATTTGGCGGATGGCTGCCAAATGCACAAACAACAATTATAAACACAGATATGTTCAGTGTTGCACCAATAAAATTTGTTTTAACTGATATTGATGGCGATGGAAATGAAGAAATAATTTTCTCAAATCAATCTGCCGCAAATAATTTCCATATGGGTGTAGTATCGGTAGATGATATTCCTGATAATGGCGGCGGTTTAGAAACCTGGACTTTAGAATATTCAGGGGAAGGTGATGCAAATTTAGCTGGTACCGGTGCTAAATGGGATTTTGCAGTTGTTGATAATCGTATTTGGTTATTCAATTCAAGTGGTACTATTTCTCTTGTTAAATATGAAAATGGCGGTTGGGTTACTTTTCCGCCTCAGAATAATGTTGCAAATGAAGATGCCTCTTTCAGAGGTTCTGTTGTAGTTGATTTGAACAATAACGGAAACAAAAGCATTTTTATGGGAGGCTGGTTTAGCGGTAAAGTATATTTGTTAGATAATCCAAATGATGCTGATACACTTGTTTCTTATGAAATAGCTGATTTTGCACCTTACTGCAATTATATAAGGGGTGCTGCAGTTGGTGATATTGATAATAATGGTAAACCGGATATGATCTTTGGTTCAAGATATAATGCAAGTAATACAACTAAAGTTCCTATACTTAGAGTTGAATATCAGGGCGGTGATAAAACTGACCCGGCAAGTTATATTACTTCAATAATTGACTCAGCATATTGGGATAAAAACGGAGATATGTTAGTGGTTGCAACCGGTAATTTGGATGGAGATGCTGAAGATGAAGTACTTTACACACAAGGTTATTCTTTAGGTAATCCCAATGATGATCCTATGCCGATAATCGTACTTGATGCTGTGGTTACTCCTGTTTCTGTTGAAAAAGAAAACGATATTGTTCCTGCTCAGTTTTATCTGGATCAGAACTTTCCAAATCCGTTTAACCCAAGTACTGAAATCAAATTCGGGATTACTCAGGCTGCAAATGTTGATTTAAGAATTTATGATGTTCTTGGAAAAGAAGTTGCTGTTCTGATCAATAATGAATTTATGAGTGCCGGTTCTTACAATGTAAAATTTGATGCTTCAAAACTCGCAAGCGGTAATTATGTTTATAGTTTAACTGCAGGCACAAAAAAGATTTCTAAAAAAATGCAGCTGCTTAAATAATTTAGATTATTTTATTGAGTAGTGAAATATTTTTTTTACTTGAAATGAGAAATTTAATTAACTAACTAATTATTTAACTAACAAACAGGAGCTGATATGAGAAAACTATTTCTAACATTATTTTTTCTTTCTTTGCTGATTCCTTCTCTGTTGATTGCACAAACATTTCCCCGTACCGCTGAGATCAGAGATCCATCACAATTGGAAGCTGGATTTGGCAATGTAATTGCAGGTGTTGATTTTGATGGTGATGATATGCCCGAAATTTATGCTTGTAACACAAATTTTGTTGATCGTCCTTACGAAGTTGTTCCAAGAATATATAAATTCGAATGGAATCCATTAACTTCTACGTGGGATTCAGTATGGGGAGCAACCGCACCTGTTCCTAAACAAAATACATGGCCCGCACTTACATGGGGTGATATTGATAAGGATGGAAAGCCAGAAATATATTGGGGACCGGTTAATAATATAGATACTGATCCTAATCCGGCAAGAGTATTAGTTTACGAATATGTAGGAGATGGAAGCGATAATATGGGAGTTGATGACGGATTTGGTTCATGGCTGCCGAATGCATCTACATCAATAGTAACTGCAAATAATTTCAATTTAAGACCGTTCAAATTTGAAATTGCTGATATTGATGGTGACGGTGATGATGAATTAATATTCTGTGACAGAGCCGGAACTTGGCACGTTGGAGTATTATCGGTTGATGATATTCCGGATAATGGCGGTGGATTGGAAACATGGACAGTTGAATACAGCGGTGAAAGCGATCCAAACTTAAGCACAATAGGTGCTTGTTATGACTTTGTCGTTATTAATAATACCATTGCATTAGTCGGCGGTAATGGTTCGATATCATTGATATCTTATGAAAATGGCGGTTGGGTTTCTACACCTGTTCAGACTGGTGTAATGAATAACAATAGCTCATTTAAAGGTTCTGTTGTTGTTGATTTTGGTAATGGTAGTACAGGAGTTGTTGTTGGAAGTTGGTTAAGCAGCAAAGTATATTTAGTTGAAAAAGAAGATACCTCTGATGCTCTTGTTGCTTTTGAAATTGCTGATTTTGCACCTTATGCTGTAAGATTAAACGGTGCAGCAGTTGGTGATCTTGATGGCGATGGATTGCCTGATATGGTGTTTGGCTCAAGGTATATGGCAGGTAATGCAGCAAAAACTCCGATATTCAGATTAGAGTATCAGGGCGGGGATAATACAAGTCCGGCAAGCTATCAAATGTCAGTTATTGATTCTGCATATTGGAATAATAATGGCGATATGGATGTGATTGTTGTTGCTAATGTTGATGGAGATAATGAAGATGAAGTCCTTTATACCCAGGGATATTCAAGAGGCAATCCTGATGATAGTTTTATGCCATTGATAGTTTTAGATTTGCAGCATACACCTGTTTCTGTTGAAAAAGAAAACGATATGGTTCCTGCTCAGTTTTATCTGGATCAGAACTTTCCAAATCCATTTAACCCGACTACTGAGATTAAATTCGGAATTACCAAGGCAGCTAATGTTGATTTAAGAATTTATGATGTTCTTGGAAAAGAAGTTGCTGTACTTATTAATAATGAATTTATGAGTGCCGGATCATATAATGTTAAGTTTGATGCTTCAAAACTTGCAAGCGGTAATTATATCTATAAAATGACAGCGGGAACTAATACTGTATCAAAGAAAATGCAATTACTTAAATAAAAGTTTTGCTTTATCAGCTGTCAGAAAAATATTCTTATCAGAATCCTGATTGAGCTTTTTCTGACAGCTATTTTTTTATTTCTGTGAAAATATTTTAATCTGCGGCTTACTTTTATCTGCCGCTGACTTGATAATGATTTGTATAAAATTGTAATGGTTGTTCGGTTATATTTTTTATCACTTTCAGGTCTATGGTTTTTTTTAATAGTTATAAGCGTTTTGCTGACCAAATCGGCAGTTTAATACGGAAAATAAAAATAAATTTCGCCATTAGAGGTCATAATGAAAAAAATCTTACTTTCTAACTCACTTAATTTTTTTATCCTTTTACTAATCTTTTCTGCACAGGTTTTTGCAGGTGTAACCGGAAAGATTGCTGGTAAAGTTACAGATGCACAAACCGGTGAAGAACTTATTGGAATAAATGTTCTTGTTGAAGGAACCACCACCGGTGCAGCAACTGGTATTGATGGAACTTATATTATTAACAATATCGAACCGGGAACATATACACTGATCTTTTCAGGTGTCGGTTATCAAAAACAAATTGTTAAAGATGTAAAAGTTTCATCTGACTTTACTACAAGAATTGATATTCAGCTTTCTAGCGAAGCAATCAGTCTGGAAACAATTGTTGTTGAAGCACAAAACCCGATGATAAGAAAAGATTTAACATCATCTAAAACAGTTGTTGATGAAAGTCAAATTCAAACTCTTCCTGTAGAAAGCCTTGATCAGATATTAACATTGCAGGCAGGTATTACAAAAGGCGCTGGCGGTGAAATCCACATTCGCGGCGGAAGATCATCTGAAGTTTCTTATAATGTTAATGGAGTCTCTACTGTTAATCCTTTTGATTTTAGCAGAACCGTAACAATTTCAACAAATGCTGTTCAGGAGTTATCTGTAGTCAGCGGTACTTTTAATGCTGAGTATGGTAATGCTCTCAGCGGAATTGTAAATACTGTTACCAAAGAGGGAGGGGCAAACTACAAAGGTACTATTTCTTTTTATACCGGTGATTATGTAAGCAATAACAGCGGGACTTTTCTTAATATTAAGGATTTTAATCCTTTCAGTAATCACGTAATAGAAGGTACCATTGGCGGACCTGTTCCTGTTTTCAACAATGCTATTGCATTCTTTATTTCAGGCAGATATAATGAAAGTAAAGGCTACTTGTACGGTAAAAGAGTTCATACTATATATGATTCAATCTGGGTTAATCCAAACAATATTGAAGATATAAGAGTTGCAGCAACCGGTGATAACAGCCTTGTTCCGATGAATCCTTCTGAAGATTTTTCCGGAACTGCTAAAATAACCATTAAACCTTTTTCTGCATTCAAAATCAATTATGATGTTGTTTATTCAAATTCTGATTATAAAACTTATAACCATAATTTTAAATATAATCCTGATGCAAGCTACAATAGATATGAGTGGAGTTTATTGAACTCTTTGGAAATCAGACATGCTTTAAGCAGTAATACTTTTTACTCTTTACAGGGTTCACATAATATTTATGATTATAAACGTTATCTGTTTCCATTACTGGATGCAAGCGGAAATGAAGTAACTTTTAAACCCGGAATGGATATTTCAAAATTACATGCAGATCCAAGATATCAGCCAATATTTAAACTCAACAGAACATCACCATATACTTTTTATCCCGGCGGTACATTAAATGATCATTATTATCAAAGGTCTCATACAACCGAGATAAAATTTGATCTGACAAGTCAGTTAGATAATCAGCACGAATTAAAGTTTGGAGTAAAATTCAAAAACGATTTGATGGATTTTGAAGATTTTACTATTCAAAGAGATACATCTCAGTATTTAACTCCGACAATTTTAGGTGCTGAAAGTCCGGTGCATGATTTGTATTCAAAAGAACCCAGACAGTTTTCTGCATATATACAGGATAAGATGGAATTTACAAGCATGATCATTAATGCAGGTATCCGATATGATCTCTTTGATTCAAGATCTAAATATGCACCTGATATTAATGCACCAACAAAAAATCTTGAAATGGCTGAGACAAAAAATTCATTTAGTCCAAGGCTTGGTATTTCATTTCCTATAACCGATCAGGGAATAATTCACTTTTCCTACGGTCATTTTTATCAATTGCCGCCGTATAGTTATTTATATACAAATCCTACATTTGAGGATAATGTTGCAAATCCTACTTACGGAAATGCAAATCTTAATCCTGAAAAAACTGTAACCTATGAAATAGGCTTACAGCAGCAGCTATCTGACGCTGTTGCATTTAATGTTACAGGATTTTATAAAGACGTGCGTGATTTACTTGCGTTACAAAAAATAAGAACCAGCGTAAGCAGCTATTATTACAAATATGTAAATAAAGATTATGGAAATATAAAAGGTATAACATTTTCATTAACAAAGAGAAAACTTCCAACCGAGCTGTTTGCAATATCACTCGACTATACATTTCAGGTTGCTGAAGGTAATGAAACTGGTGCTGATGCTTTTTTCCTTGATCTTTCTTCAGGAAGACAAAGTGAAAAAATTCCTGTCCCGTTGAATTGGGATCAGGCGCATACATTAAACGGAGTTATTTCATTTGGTGCCGAAAGAGATTGGTTTGTTACTATTGTAGGAAATTTAAGCACAGGTTTACCTTATACACCATATCTGTTTGATAAACAAATTTATTTAAAGGCTAATAGCGAACGAAAACCGCTTCAGACAAATGTTGATTTGCGTTTTGAAAAATCTATCAATCTTACGGATTTTGTGCTGACTGTATTTCTAAAAGTTTATAATCTGTTTGATACACGAAACGAACTTTTTGTTTATAACGATACGGGAAGATCTACTTATACAATGGAATTAAATCAAGGCGGACCTCGTGCAGCAAATGATCTATCGGATAAAAATCCACTTATTCCGTCTGCTACTGAATATTTTAACCAACCACAGTTTTATTCAGCTCCGCGTGAAGTTATGCTCGGATTGATGCTGGAATTCTAATTTTTAATGGAGACTAAAATGCTGAAAAATAAAGGCTACTATCAGATAATTAAATTATTTCTATTATTTCTATTGTTTAGTACAATAACTTTTTCACAAAAAACACCTGAACAAAGACAAGCTGAACATCAGGCAGTGAAAGATTATTTAAATTCACTGATGGAAAAATATCCAAGAAGCCGTAATAACGAATCACAGCTATCAAAAAATGCTGATAGCAGAAGTTTAAGAAAAATAACCGGCGAGGAGGATAGAAAATATTATATAATGAATGGGAACAATGTTCTTTGTCAGGTCTGGAATTATGGAGGCATCGGTGCCGGATTAGGCGGCGAAGGGCTGAGAGAAAAACTTGATATGGTTTGGAGAGATGTTCCTTACATTTTCCAATTCTCACCGTTTGTTGGAGCTTCAGTTCCGAGCGATCAGGACCCGAATGTTAGGCTTAAGATTATTTCGGATGGTATGTATGATTATAGTTATGCTGGTTTAAGAGATGAAGATCCGGTTACAGGATTTAAATGGACTTTTCAACCATTACCTGGTTATGCTGATCCTAATCAGGAATTTATGGCTTCAAATCCTGCTTTCGATTCAGATCACGATGGAAAACCGGATAGCTGGCCAAGAGAATGGTATCATGAAGCACTTGGCGAATATGTTTGGCCCGGCTACTTAACAGTTGGTGAAAATAATGCTGACCTTGAAGTTTACTGGGCAATGGATGATAGGGATAATCTGGAGTTTATAAGAGATACTCTCGCTTATAAATATCATCCATATTTAAATGATCCTACAAGAGGAGGGCTTGGAGTATCAGTAGATGCAAGAGCTTTTCAATGGAGTAATTCATTGGCTGCTAATGCACTTTTCTTTGTCTGGACAATTACCAATGTTAGTGATAAAGACCTGGATTCTGTGTTGTTTGGTATTTACGGTGATCCGGATATCGGCGGACAAGCAGATAATAAGGATGACCAGGGTGCTTTTATTAAACCATATGGCTCTGATGTTCAGCATATACCGGTTTATGCAAGAAGTATGGTTTACTTTTTTGATAACCCCGCTACGCCTACTGGTTTAAACGGACTTCCTGTTTATTATTTGGGCTGTAAATTTTTAGAAAGCCCGGGCAATCCTGAGGATGGAATTGATAACGATGGCGATGGAATGATTGATGAAAGACAGGATGATGGGATTGATAACGACGGCGATTGGAATCCTGAGACAGATGATGTCGGAGTTGATGGTATTCCTAATACAGGTGATGAAGGCGAGGGTGATGGTATCCCGACTGCAGGCAGAAGATTGCCTGATGGAAGACCCGATCCGTTAGCACCTGGTGAACCAAATTTTGAATATACTGATCTTGATGAATCTGATCAGATTGGATTAACAAGCTTTGCAAGTTCAACCTGGAATACGGATCTGAAAATGGGTGATGATAATGTAATATGGAACAGAAATATTCCCGGCAGCTTTAATCAAATAACTAATGATGCTGATATAGTTTTTACATTTGGTTCAGGTTACACTTCACTTAAAAAGGGAGAATCAAAAAGAATCTCAATGGCTTTTCTTTTTGGTGAAGACTTAAATGACCTTTTAACTACTGCCGAAACAGTACAAGATATTTATAATAAAAACTATCGCTTCTTCCGTCCTCCATCTTTACCGAAATTAACAGTGGTTCCGGATGATAGAAAAGTTACTTTGTATTGGGACACTGTGTCTGAAGAAAGTATTGATCCGATTACCGGAAAAGACTTTGAAGGCTATGTAATTTATCGAAGTACTCGTCCTGACTTTGGCGATATTCAAACTATATCTGATGGAAGAGGTTCCAGCTTTTTATACGAACCACTTAAAAGTATTAATGGAGTTGATGCCAAATTTGATTTAAGGAATGATATTAAAGGATATCACCCGGTTCCGTTTCAAGGCAGAGGTGTGCATTATTATTTAGGAGATGATACTGGATTAAGACATACCTATGTTGATTCAAATGGTGTAATTAACGGACAAACTTATTATTATGGCTTAGTCGCTTACGATCATGGCAGTGATAGTATCGGAATTCCGCCAACTGAAACAACAAAAAAGATTTCTTTGGATCCTATTACTGGTAATCTGATTTTCGATTTTAATACTGCATCAGTAATACCGGGACCAAGGGCAAGCGGTTATAATTTTCCGGAAATCACAAATAATAATCTTGTTCATACAAAAGGATTTTCAAACGGAATAATTAGCTTAGATATTCTTGATGATCTGAAAATAATAACAACTGATTATACTATTACTTTTCAGGACTCGTTGAATATGGGTGATACTGCTAAAGTTGCGGGTAAAAATTATAATGTTATTAGCAGCAGAATAAACAACGAAACTTTTTATTTGTATGGAACTAAAAACACAAATCTCAATTATCAATACATAATTGATGATGATAATCTTGTTGTTAAAGGAATGGATGGAACAATCTATCAAAATGGTGTTGATTATTTAATTAATTATTCCAAGGGTAGTATTAAAAGAACAAATAACAGTTCAATGCCCGATAACAGTCAGTATAGTATTACTTATAAGAATTATTCTATTTATCAGAGTCAATTCTTTAATAATGAAGATGATAATATTGTATTTGATGGTATTAAACTTAAAATGCAGGATTATCCGGCATTGGCAATTGATGATGAAAAAACAAAATGGACAAGTGAATCTATTACTATTCCATATACAATTAATATTGCTTCAATAGGTAACAGAAAGAAAAGATATCCCGGTGATTATATCTTAACTTTTTCTGATCAGAATATTTCTACTGCAAGAAAAGTTGTTTCCGGAAGAATGATAGATATTCCGGTAAACTATAAAGTAGAAGAAATATCTACTGGTATTTCCAAACCAGTAATGACACTGCTGAATGAAAAAGTAAAAAATGATTCAGCTTATACTCGCGGAGATGAGATTATCTTTTTTGCTCCGGAATCACAAGGTACACTTACTGATACCTTAACATGGGGTGTAACACTGACCAAAGTTACAGCAACGGACTCAGTAATACCTGGTACTGGCTATACACTTTTGATTTATACTGAAAGACCATTTACCAATGAAGATATTTACACTCTACATACCGAAGCCGGATTTGTTAATAATCAGGTAGCTGCATCAAAATTAGATAATATCTACGTAGTTCCGAATCCTTATGTAGGAACAAATGATATTGAACCAACAAATAAATTACCAGGTCAAAACCGCGGAGAGCGAAGAATATATTTTGAAAATCTTCCGATGAACTGCACTATTAGAATATTTACTCTGAGCGGAGAATTAGTAACATCTATCGAACACCAATCCGGTATGGATAATGGAAGAGAATTCTGGAATCTTCTTAACAGAGATGGTTTTAGCGTTTCGTATGGTTTATACATTGCTCATATAGATGCACCCGGTGTTGGTGAAAAATTGATCAAGTTTGCAATAGTAAAGTAAAAGAGCAGCAGGAGAAAAAATTATGAAAACAATAAACTATATTATCCTTTTAGTATTTGCATCTGCTCTGTTATTTACAGTAGATGCCCAGACTCTTAAAACAGGAACTACGGCTGCACAAGTTCTTAAAATAAATGTGGGTCCGCGTGCAATTGGAATGGGTGGAGCATTTACTGCAGTTGCTAACGACATTACTTCACTTTATTGGAATCCTAGCGGAACAGCAAGTATTGAAGCCAATGAAGCGTTTTTTAATCATTCGTCTTTGTATTTAGATATTAAACATGATTATGCAGCTATTGCCAGTAATCTGAGTGGATTTGGAACTGTTGGTGCATTTGTTTCAGTACTATCAGTTGGTGATATGCCGGTGCGTACAGTTGAAAAACCAGATGGCACAGGTGAATACTTTAATTATGGTGCAATAATATTTGGATTAAATTATTCCCGTTTCCTCACAGAAAACTTTTCAATAGGATTTAATGCAAAGTACATAAGCGAATCTATTTGGCATATGAGTGCAACCGGATTTGCTGTTGATGTTGGTACATTGTATAAAATTCCTGTTTTAAATGAATTACGAATCGCCGCAAGTATTTCTAACTTTGGCACAAAGATGCAGATGGAAGGCAGAGATGTAACACAGAATTTTCCTGCGGGTGCCGGCGGCGGAAATCTAATTAATGCAAATCTTGAGTTGGATAAGTTTGATTTACCATTGATGTTCAGATTCGGTCTTTCTGCTGATGTTATTAAAGATCAATCAACAAGATTAACAACTTCAGTTGATGCAATTCATCCAAATGATCATACTGAGTACATAAACTCAGGTTTGGAATATGCATGGAACGAAACTGTTTTCTTAAGAGTTGGGTATAATTCTTTATTTGAAAGAGATTCTGAAAAAGGATTGACTGCAGGTATCGGCGTAAACTATCGGATAGTTGATCTGGTTAAAGTTAAACTTGATTATGCTTATCAGGATTTCGGCAGACTTAGTGAAGTGCATTATTTCTCTCTTGGAATAACTTTCTGATTAGCATAATATCTCTTTTAAGAAAAGCAAAAGTTCTTTGAGGTCTTCTTTACTGAAGACCTCTTTTTTTGATTAATACATTTGGTAAAAATCTTTACTTTATCTAAAACTTCTTATTGTAGATCTATATGAACCGAAAACTGATGATACGGGAATTAACAAAGTGCTTTGTGCAGATATCAAAATAATAAAATGATTTCTGCTTTAGGAACAGTATTGAGTTTAGTATATCTGATCAATTTTCTAAAAATCTCAGTTTACAGTTAAACTAATTTCCGCAGACCTGTTCAAATACTCTTTTAAAATTTCCACCTAAGAATTTTGCAACTTCCTGTTCTGTATAACCATGCTGCAATAATGCCAGCGTTAGTTCAGGAAACTTACTTACATCTTCCAGTCCCAAAGGTGTTACTTCTATTCCATCAAAATCAGAACCGATTGCAACATAATCAGTCCCAACTAAATTTACGATATGATCAATATGAGCGATTACATCATCAATTGATGCATTGGAACTTCCATTAAGGAAATATGGATAAAAAACCACTCCTATTACTCCGCCGGTGTTAGCAATATCCTGAATTTGCCAGTCGTAAAGATTTCGCCTGTGCTCGTGAATACTTCTCGCTCCGCTGTGTGAAGCAATTATCGGATTTGTAGTAATTGTTAAAATATCCTGAATAGTTTTTATTCCGGTATGAGAAACATCAATAATAACTCCAAGTGAATCAAGTTTACGAATAACTGTTTTCCCAAAATTATTCAGTCCCTGAGTAAGAGTTCTGCTGTCATTTGCAGAGATTGCCCAACTGGTACTGTTATTCCAGGTAATGGTTAAATATCTCATACCCGAATTATAAAGTGCAATAAGATTATCAATACTATCATCAATATGATGTCCGCCTTCTACACCTATTACTCCGGCAATTTTATTCTGATTGTTAAGTGCTAAAGCCTCCTGCAATGTATTAGCTTGCCCGATTGTTAATGTGTTTGAAGATAATTCAGAATAAAAGCGGTCCCGCATAGCTAAAGCAGGTTCAAAATAATACGGATAATTGGCTGGGTTTACCCAAATCGAAAAAAACTGGATATCAACTCCGCCAATTTGCAGCCTTGGAATATCAGTATGATTATATGAGTGCAGATCCTTCAGATGATAGCTTGTATCATTTACCATTACTTCAAGAACATCGTTATGAAGATCAATCAAAGTATATTTTGAGTGAACTGTCTGAAGAGCAGAAACAAAATTTTCACCGCCGGTAACAGAAGCAAAAATTGAATCGGCAGCATAGCTAAACTTGGTAACCACTATTTCAAGATTGATTGCAGGTCGTTCAGCCGCAGAAAATCCTTTTGAAATTCCATGATGTATTTCTCCAAGACCAATTCCGCTTCCACCATCAAGTTGAAGCATCTTTTTGGTTAATGATTTATTACCGAAAGAAACTGTATATAAATAAACTCCTGCGCTTCCCTTACTGAACCAATCAACTGTATAAACACCGGCAGTTAAATAGCTGCTCTTTTGATTAATCAGTTCGCCGAGGATATTATGAACACTGATAGTAACCTGTCCTTCTGATGGAATAGAAAAATTAATTTTAGTCGATGGATTAAACGGGTTAGGGAAGTTTTGCTCAATTCTAAAATCATTTGGCAGATAAGTAATCGGCTCTGTTGAAACAGTGATAACATCATACTGCCAGTTGCCGGCTAAATCTGTAAACACAGAATCTATTATTCCGTTTTGCAGATCCTTAATCTGTACTTTTGCATTTTCTATTGGCGAACTGGTTTCTAAATCTTTAACATTGCCGGTGATTGTAATCGTTTGTGCAAAAGTTAACAGATTTAAAAAAGTAACAGATAATAATAAAAGATTAAATCTCATTTATCACCTTCTTCCGCCCACTCCAAGGACGCCAAGTAAACCACGGGTTATTTCTCTAACTAATGTTCTGCCGACTTGTTTGGAAAGAGGACTGTTTATAACCTTATCCATTGTGCTTTTTTCAGTACGGCGGGTAGTAGATGTTTGTCTTTGAGTTGGCTGTGGATATTGATATTTGGTCTCTTCTGGAATTTTAAGTTCAAATTCTTTTGCAGAATCAATTTTTTTATTCAGGATTTCGTAGGCACTTTCTCTGTCAATAACATCGTTATACTTTTTATAAAGAAATGAAGAATTCACTTTTCGATCAAGCTCTTCAGATGTTAAGATATCCATTCTTGATTTTGGTGCGCAAAGCAATGTAGCCGCAAGCGGTGTCGGAACGCCTTTCTCATTTAATGTACTGATAGCTGCTTCACCAATTCCCAGCGAAGTAAGTAACTCATCAGTTTTATAAAATTCGGATATAGGATAATTTTCAGATGTTAATTTAATCATTTTTCTGTCTTGTGCGGTAAAAGCCCTTAGAGCATGCTGTATTTTCAACCCAAGCTGACTAAGTACTGCCTGAGGTACATCAGTTGGATTCTGTGTGCAGAAATAAATTCCTACACCCTTTGATCTGATCAGTTTAATAATTGTTTCGATCTGATCCAGCAGTGCTTTACTTGCTTCTTTAAATATTAAGTGTGCTTCATCAATAACAATAACCAGTTTTGGCTCAGCTTTATCTCCAAGTTCAGGAAAAGTCGAATAAATTTCTGCCAGAAGTGAAAGCATAAAAGTAGAAAATAATTTTGGACGGTCTTGTAAGTCAATCAAACGTAAAACAGAAATTATTCCGTTGCCATTTTCATCAATCCTTAATAAATCTTCTACTTCAAAAGATCTTTCTCCAAAGAATTTTTCAGCACCCTGTTGTTCAAGTTCTACAACTTTCCTTAATATGGTTCCTATTGATGCCGGGGAAATTGCACCATAGTCTTTTGCAATCTCCTGTTTACCTTCTGCGGCGGCATATTGCAGAATCTTTTTCAGGTCTTTCAGATCGAGCAAAGGAAGTTTATTGTCATCACAATATTTAAATAGAACAGCAATCAGTCCGGCTTGTGTATCATTTAGTTCAAGAATTTTAGAAATAAGAATTGGACCGAATTCAGAAACTGTTGCTCTAAGACGGGTTCCTTTCTCGTCAGACAAAGTCAAAAACTCCACAGGAAAATTTTTAGGGATAAAAGGTAAACCAATCTTAGAATGTCTTTCATCAATTTTGGGGTTTGAAGTGCCCGCTGCTGCTATACCGCTTAGATCACCTTTTATATCCATTAAAAGAACCGGAATACTTTTTTCGGATAATGCTTCAGCAAAAACCTGTACTGTCTTTGTTTTACCTGTACCGGTTGCACCTGCTATCAATCCATGTCTGTTAATTGTGTTAAGAGGAACTTTTACAAGAAGGTTTGGCTGTGCTTCTTTTTCATAGATAGCAGTTCCAAGTATCAGTGAATCACCTTTAAAAGAATATCCCTCCTGAATTGAAGTGATAAATTTTTCTACAGAGCTCATATCTATTCCCAATGATGTTTTTACAATATTTTTAAGAAGCTTTATTAAAAAGCCGGAATCATACAGAGCAGCTTGTATTGACTTTTCACATAAGTCATTAATTTACTCTGATGTGTTCATCTTAAAAGAACATTAAAACTGACTAACTAATCTTTTTAGAAAACTGCTTATAAAATTTTATTATTTACTTTGATGAATATAAACATCTCTTTGCGGATAGGGGATTGAAATATTTTCCTCATCAAATTTTTTCTTAATCTGTTCGATCAATCTGAATCTGACTTCAACTGCTTTTTTGTTAACAACCCAGGGTCTTACATAGATTTTTACTGAATTATCAGCGAGTTCTCCAACAGCAATTAGAGCAGCAGGTTGTTTTAAAATATCTGAATCATCATCAATAATTGATTGAAGAGCTGATTTCGCTTTATCTATATCATCTTTATAACTTATTCCAACAACCAGATCAATCATACGATTTTCTTTTTCAGAATAATTAATAATATTATCGTTAATGAGTTTAGAGTTTGGAATGAAAATTACCTTATTTTCAATTGTAATCAGAGTTGTATTAAAAATTCCAACCTTTTCAACTGTACCTTTAACATCTCCGCTTTCTATAAACTGTCCGACTCTTATCTGCCTGAAAATAATCAGCATAATACCTGCTGCAACATTTGATAAAGAGCCTTGTAATGCCAGACCTATTGCCAAACCTGCAGCGCCAAGGGCGGCAATTAATGAAGTTGTCTCAATACCCAGACGTGAGACTGCAGCAATAATAACAAATAAATATAATGTAAACTTTAATGCACTGGATGAGAACTCAACTAAAGTAATATCAACATTTTTTCTGTTTAGAATCTTCCTTAATAATTTTGTAACAGACTTAGAAGCCCAAATACCGATAGTTAATATTGCAATAGCAGATATTATCTGAACTCCGAATTGAGTTACATATTGTCTAAGCTCAGGCAGTAGTTCTTTCCATTCCATTATTTAATTATACCAGATTAAAAAAGTGAATAACTGAATCCTAATTGTAATGCTTCTCTTAGCTGGGTTTTTCTTGTTTGACTGATTTCATGTAGAACTGTAACAGCTAAATTTACATTAATATAATCGTTTACTTTCGCGGTGATGATGTTATCCCATCTTACATCCCATACATCCAATGCTTTAAACCTTGTGAACAATCTTAAAAAACTGTAATAGGTCATGTTAGGGAGAAATTCGTATTTAACTTCAGTAACAGATTCCAAACCAGTTTCAAATTTAAAGTCCTCAATTTTATCATGGGTTTCAGGATCATCGGTATAAAGTGCGGCAAATTTATCTGCAAATGTCTGTTGAAATGCAATTCCCAAACGCGTAGTGATTATTTTGTTTTTATCGAAGGTAAAACCGATTGCTTCTGTCAGATATCCCGGATCAAAGAAATCCACAATCTGTACTTCAGGATTAACATTGTAATCGAATCCTTTAGTTAATGCGCTTCTGAAAGTTACAGATACATAAGGATCAACAGCCCAGCCGATACTTCTTGAACCGACACTTTCGAAGTAAATATCATTTTCTGTAGTTCTGTAGCCAACATCTTCTAATCTTGTTCGTCCAAAAATAGCATTTAATCTGTTTTTCCATTTCCAAGGATGATCAAAATATATCGCACCTAAATTTGTATAAACTGCAAATGCCAATGAGTTTGTTCCGCCTTGTGCCCAATTAGAAAAAGCAGTCTGACTAAGGTTTACTCCAACAACGCCGTTCATATTCCATCCGTTTTTAAGGAGAGAATCAGGAATTTCCTGAGCAAAAGAACTTATCGAGATACTAAATATAATTAAGACAAATATTCGTTTCATTTTTTCCTTTGATGATTTTGATTTTAATAAGTAAGTATAAAAATTAAATTGATATTCCGATAACCTGATTAAGTTTTACAGGAAAATCAAAATAGAAAAAGTCATTATCCTCTTTTACAACTTTATCTTTAGTTAGAAAATACTGCTCGGTTTTATTTAAGTCTTTAGCATCACTATAAATAAAATGCAAGCTGTCTTCAAAATAATATTTTGGAAGTCTTATTTTATTATGAGCAAATAAATAAGCCATATCAACAGCAATTTTTCTTAAAATACCGCCAGTGTTTGCATATAAGTATATAGGTCTCATTTTCTTTTATCTTTTTTGACAAAATTAATCATATTGTCTTAGAACTAAAAACCGAAAGCAGCTGTTTGTTATACAAATCAATCCAAAATAAAACTATATTTGCACATTAAAATCCGGATATTAAATGAGACTGAGTCCTAAACAACTGATTATCTTTGTAATATTTTTAGCCTTCCAAATAAATGCACAGGTAGAAACCGTTCCATTAAAAAATGGAGTCTATTTATTTCTTAAAGAAATGAAAGTTAAAGGTATCTTAGATTATATCAGAGAAGATGATCCTGTCTTATCAAGATTTGAAGTTAAAAACCTGCTTAACGAAATATCAAAACATAAAATTGATTTAAGTAATACCGAGTTAAAACTATTAGATAAGTATCTGTTTGAGTTTTCAGAGTCAATTGATCCGGATACAACTACACAATTATTTAATCCGCAGCAAAGTTCTTCTTCTGATCTTGAGAAAAATTATTTTGATAAAATTAAATACTTATATGCTTATAAGGGATCTGATGCTAATTTCTATTTGGATTTATTAGGAGATTTTTACCACGGGCAGGATTTTTCTCAGACAAGTGCTGTAAATTCTAATTTATTCGATATTGGTTTCAGATTAAGAGGAACAATCTTCAACCATCTGGGATATAGTCTTACAGCAATAAAGGGCGGCGGCAGCGGAAACAGAGCTTTTGCTGAAATTATTGAGCCGAAATTGCTTTCAAATTATAAGTGGATTGAAAGTATTGAGAATATAGATAATTACGATTTTACTTTTGGATATTTAAAATATTATTCGGAACCAGCTGAAAATATGCATCTTTCAGTTCAGCTGGGAAGAGAAGATATTACACTTGGTTATGGATATGGAAGTAAACTATTATTATCCGGAGATAATCCAGCGATGGATTTTATAAAATTTAATTTCGATTATGGAATTGTCAGTATCTCATCACTTCATGCTTCCACTACCGGTTATTTTCATCCGGATAGGAGTAAAGATCATACAAAATTTTTTGCCTTTAATCATCTGAAGTTAAAATTTGATAATTTATTTGATATTGGAATTGGCGAGTCAATCATCTATTCAGGCAGAGGTTTGGATATAAGTTATCTTACACCGGTTGGATTTTACAAATTTATTGAAATGAGCATCCAGGATAGAGATAATGGAAGTATTTATTTTGATTTGCAGACTAAGTTTCTAAAGAATCTTGAATTACAGGGAACATTTTTCCTCGATGAGGATATACTCAGTAATCTTGCAGAGCTTGATAAATACACAAATAAAACTGCATATCAGCTAGGTGCATTTTGGTATCAGCCAATCGGGATCAATGACCTTTCTTTAATATTAGAATATACAAGAATCCGCCCTTATGTTTATACCCACTATGATATTAAAAACAATTATACTGCATTTGGTACAAATCTTGGGCATAGGATTGGACCTAACTCTGATGAAATTATGATTCAATCCAATTATAATTTTAATGAGTGGATAAGGCTTAGCGCTGAATATCGTTATCAAAGAGAAGGTGAAAATATTTATGATGATAATGGTGGCTTAATTAAAAATGTCGGCGGAGATATTGCAGTATCACATGGATATATTCTCGAATCAGAAAAAGCATATTTCTTAGATGGTGAGCGGGTAAATACTAATTTCCTTAAACTCGCAATTAAAATTGAGCCGATAAGAGGTTTCTTCTTTGATTTGTCATATAATTATTTGAAAAGAGAGAATCTGGCAAAACATTTATCTTCAAATCAAAATTTTGCTTTGTTGAAATTCACATTTGAGTATTGAAGTAAAAAATTAACTGATAAGAAAGCTTACAATAAATCAAACCTTAGCCATATAATTAATTGCTAAATATAAAACTTCCCTCATTTTTGACAGAAAGAACTCACCAATTCCTATAATCGAGAAGTTTTTTTGAACTCAGATAATTTTAAATTAAAAAATCATTGCGAAAAATCGAAAAATTGGCGAAATCCAATAATTGACCTTTGTTAATGTTTGGAACAAGGTTTGATTTATCAAAAAAGCTAAATTTAATTTATCGAGGATAGTATATGAAAAAATCAGTACTCTTGTTCTTCTTTATTATGACTGTTGGAACAATGCTTAGCTTTGCTCAAACAGTTAAAATTTCTACTTATGGCGTTTCACCTTATGATGTTGAAACCGATAGCGTTGAACATTATTTTAACAGAACATATAGTGGGTTAAGAAATGTTGGAATTGAAACAAAGGTCTTTTTATTAGCCAAATCAACTGCTGCTTTTTCAAATCCAACCTGGGAAGTAATTGAAAAACCAACCGGCTCCAACGTTCAATTTGGTTCTGTTAAAGTAGTTGATACCTCAAATCAGATTATAACTTTTATACCTGATGTGCAGGGAACTTATAAAATTAAATTTTCCAGCGGCGCACAGACTGCAGAAATGACATTTAATGCTGCACTTTATTTGGGTGTAGAAGGCGGACCTGTATCTTGTAAAACTTGTCATCAATATTCAATTGCAGGTATTCCGGATGTTTATAATCCCTGGTCAGCTACCGGTCATGCACTTGATAACAAGAAAGCTTTTGATGGTGAATTTGGTTTCTTTATTCCTTCTTGTATGCCATGCCATACAACTGGTTTTGATCCTGCTGCTAACAATGATGGTTTTGATGATTTTCCTTTTGTATTTCCATCTGTAAGACAGCCGGGTGTTTACAATCAATTGTTTGCTCTTTATCCCGAAGCAATGGGCAGATCAAGCATTCAGTGTGAAGCTTGCCACGGACCTGGCAGTAATCACTTAGCACAAATTGATAATGCTAAGATTGATATGACTTTATCTGCAGATGTTTGTTCTTATTGCCATAAAGGCGGTGAAGAAAACGATATACCTCTACAATATGATCTTTCTTTCCATGGTATTGGTGAAGCTCTGTCTCATGTTTCAAATAATGCTACTTGCAACCCTTGCCATTACGGAAAAGCATTTGTCAATAAATTAAAAGGTGTTACCGGTCCAGTTGCTGAAACTGATCCGATCACCTGTGCAACTTGTCACGATCCGCACGATGCAACAAATACATATCAGCTTAGAATTGTTACCGCAACTATGAAAAACGGATTAGTAGTTGAAAATGCTGGTTATGGCGGCTTGTGCTTGAATTGTCATCAATCCAGAGTTAATGCAACTTCTTACGTTCAGAACTATAGGGCTTCATTAACATCAAGATTCGGTCCTCATCATGGACCACAGGGTGATTTGTTAATCGGAACAAATGCTTATACATGGGGCGAGACACTTGATCAGTCTCCACACTTTGCTGATATTGATAATACCTGCATCGGCTGTCATATGGCTGAAAATGATAATGTTCTAAACCCTGATTTAAGTGTAGGAGGACATACATTCAATATGGTTAACGCTTTAGGTCAAGATAATGTTAGTGCGTGTGTTGATTGCCACGGTAATATTGGTACAGACTTCAATCAGAAAAAACTATACATTAACGGTAATGCAGACCTGGATAAAAATGGTGTTGCAGAAGGGCTGCAAATTGAAGTTGAAGGACTGATGGAGCAATTAGCTATGTTACTACCTCCTTATGGCTCACCTAATATCAATGTTATTGATTCAACCTGGACACTTGATGAAGCAGGTGCATTGTTCAATTATAAAATGATCGAAGAAGACAGAAGCTTTGGTATGCACAACCCAAGATATATAGTTGGATTGCTTTATTTATCTATCGGTAAATTAGGCGGAACAGTCAGCATTGATGATATGAATTCAGAATTACCAAGTTCTTATACTTTATCAAACAATTATCCAAATCCGTTTAACCCTACAACTACAATTAATTTCTCAATCCCAGAGCAGACTAATGTTAAAGTAATAATTTATGATGCTCTCGGTAATCAGGTTGATGTAATTGCTGACGGAGTTAAATCTGCCGGTAATTACAGTGTTAAATGGAATGCAGTAAATCATGCTTCCGGAATCTATTTCTACAAACTTGAAACAGATAATTTTGTTCAGGTTCGTAAAATGGTACTTATGAAATAATCCTTTCTTTAGTTGGTTAGTAGTTAGTTAGCGATTGAGTCCGTTGTTATGCGGACTCTTTCGTTTTAAAGTGATTTTCTGTTTACCAATCAAATATTAAAAATAATTATTATTACTTTTTTAAAGATTTAGTTTGTCAAGTTTTTGACTTGTTATTAACTTCGTTATGAAATTTTACAATTTAATCTAACCGGAGTAATCTTTATGAAAATCTATCGAATGAACAAAATTCAAACTACAGGTTCCAGTAAAACCCTTGCTTTCTTCGATATTCAATTAGACAACGAAATTATTATCAAAGGTTTCAGAATTATAAATGGCAATAAAGGTCTGTTTATTTCTTCACCTGACGAAAAAGGGAAAGACGGCAAATTTCATGAGACTGTTATTCTGCCAAAAGAAATGAAATCTGACTTGGAAAAAATAGCTTTGGATGAATACAATAAATTACCCTAATCTTTTAGTCCTTCTCTTTGTTTATATAAAATTGTATTGATAATACACTTTTAAAAACCAGTTATTAAAAGTTACGGAGGTTTTATTATGAAGTTTTATTTTCTCTTATTGTTATCCATTATCTTAATTCCTCAAACCATATCTGCTCAAACTGAGTTTAAGCTTGAGTTTGAAAAATACACTCTTAAAAACGGTCTTGATGTCATATTGCATATTGACAGATCAGACCCGATTACAGCAGTAGCAATTCAGTATCATGTCGGAAGCAATAGAGAAGTTCCGGGTAAAACCGGCTTTGCTCATTTATTTGAACATATTATGTTTCAGGAATCTCAGCACGTTGGGCAAGATCAATTCTTTAAGTTGATTCAAGGGAATGGTGGAACTCTAAACGGAGGCACCTGGAATGATGGAACAATTTATTTTGAGGTTGTTCCCAATAGTGCGTTAGAATTAGCACTGTGGCTCGAAGCTGATAGAATGGGATTTATGCTGCCGACTGTTACTTATGATGCTTTCCTTAATCAGCAGCAAGTAGTACAAAACGAAAAGCGTCAGAATTATGATAACAGACCTTATGGGCAGGCAAGTTATATTATCGGAAAGCTTTTATATCCGGAAGGACATCCATATAACTGGACTACAATTGGCTCGTTAGAAGATTTGCAGAATGCAACCTTAAAAGATGTTCACGATTTCTATACTAAATGGTATGGACCAAATAACGCCACACTGGTTGTTTCAGGGGATTTTGATGTTGAACAAACAAAAAAATGGATTGAAAAATACTTTGGCGAAATTAAATCATCTGCACCGGTTGAACCTCTGAAACCGATGCCGATAAAACTTAACGATTTCAAAAGAGCTTATTATGAAGATAACTTTGCTCAATCACCCGAACTTTCTATGTTATTCCCTTCTGTAGAAAATTATTCCGATGACAGTTATGCGTTAAATGTGTTGGCTGACCTGATTGGCAGAGGGAAAAAATCACCTTTATATAAATTGATTGTAGAAGAAAAAAAACTTGCACCATCTTTTTACGTTGCTGATTATGGAGCTGAGATAGCAGGGGATTTCAGAATTGTTGTAAAAACATATCCGAATAAAAACTTAGCTGAAGTTGAAAAAGCAATACTCGAAGGTTTTACTAAGTTTGAAAAAGACGGATTTACTGAGAAAGATCTTGAAAGAACAAAAGCGGGTATTGAAACACAATTTTATAATTCAATCTCCAGTGTCCTTGGTAAATCTTATCAACTGGCTTCCTATAATGTATTCAAAGGTACACCCGGTTATTTGAATACCGATTTAAAGAAAATTCTTTCTGTAACAAGCGAAGATGTCTGGAGGGTTTATAACAAGTACATAAAAAATCAAAAGTATGTTTTGCTTAGTTTAGTTCCAAAAGGTCAATCTGGATTAGCAGCAGAAAATTCAGAATTGTTTATCATTCCGGAAGATAATATCAAAACCTTTACTGAAGAAGAACAAACAGCTTTGCGTAATAAGCCTGAGAACCTTGTAAAGGTTGATAAGCTAACATCATCTTTCGACAGATCTAAAATGCCGGTTAATGGACCTGATGCATTACTAAAAGAACAGAAAATATGGAAGTGGGCATTGCACAACGGAATTAAAATTCTTGGTATTGAGCAAAATGAGCTTCCATTAGTTGATTTTCAGATTTCAATAAAAGGAGGGATGCTGCTTGATCAACCGGATAAAGTTGGCACATCTAATTTAACTGCACGGATGATGATGCAGGGTACAAAGACTAAAACTCCTCTGGAACTTGAACAGGCTATTCAGGATCTTGGTGCAAATATTTCAATATCAGCTTCAAATGATGAGATAAGTATCAGAGCCAATTGTCTTTCTTCAAAATTTGCTGAAACATTTTCTTTAGTTGAGGAAATTTTATTTGAGCCAAGATGGGATGAAAAAGAGTTTGAGAGATTAAAGAGTGAAATAGTTGAGAGCATTAACAGATCGAAAACTTCTGCAAGCACTACTGCTTCTAATGTATTTGCATTATTGATTTATGGTAAAGATAACATATTATCAAATAATACAATTGGTAATGAAGTATCTGTCCCATCAATTACAATTCAGGATTTGATAAAATATTATGATTTGGCACTTGATGCTCAGAATACTAGTATCTGTATCGCCGGTGATGTATCCAAAGAATCTGCAATAGATAAGTTTAACAGTCTTGAAAAAAAATTAAAGAAAAAAGGAACTGTTGTTAAGCTGCCTGAAAAATTTAATTCATATCAAAGCTCAAAATTATATTTTATTGATTTCCCCGGGGCAAGACAATCAGAAATAAGAATTGGATCGTTAGGAACATCTTTTACTGATCCGGATTATTTTAAGACTACAGTAATGAATTACAAACTGGGCGGAAGTTTTAACAGCTTTGTTAATCTGATTCTAAGAGAAGAAAAAGGTTATACATACGGTGCAAGAACAGGTTTCACAGGATATGAATATCCGGGATATTTTGTTGCAAATGCCGGTGTTCAGACAAATGCAACATTAGAATCTGTTGAGATATTCCGTGATGAGATGAATAAATACAGAAATGGTATTTCTGATGATGATCTTAAATTCACAAAAGATGCTTTGATAAAATCAAATGCTTTAAGATTTGAAACTATCGGTGCATTAAGAGGGATGTTAACCCAAATAATTAAATATGATCTTCCGTTCAATTATATAAAATTGCAGGAAAAACAAATTGAAGAAATGACTTTTGATGAACATAAGATGCTGGCACAAAAATATATCAACCCTGATAAAATGATATATCTTGTTGCCGGAGATAAGGAAACTCAATTTGAGCAATTAAAAAAACTTGGACTCGGCGAGCCGATTTTATTAGATAAGAATGGAAGTGAAATAAAATAAAAACTCAAGTTAGTACATAAAGGCTTTCCGGATTTATCATCAGGAAAGCCTTTCTTGTTAATTAGTCTGTTTCAATTCGCAGCGTCTGTTCTTCTGCCGGTTTGATTTGGTTGTATTCGGTACAATCGGTTTTTCCATTCCAAATCCGATTGCAGTCATTCGTTCAGAATCTATTCCTTTTTTTGCTAACCACTCTTTAACTGACTCAGCTCTCTTTATAGATAAAATCTTATTATAGTTCTTTGTACCTCTGTTATCAGTATGACCGCTGATTTCGATAAGAATATTGTTGTGTTCTTTAAGCACTATCAATGCATTGTTCAGAATTTTTTCAGATTCACGCGTTATGTTCGTTTTGTCAAATCCAAAAGTTATATTATCAAAAACAAAGACCTGCTTTTTGGTTTCTTCAATATCATCTTTGACAGACAAAGGATTTGTACCTCTTTTTACTTCAGTGAAGTCATCAATAGAACCACCATCGGTATCTTTGTTATTCGGATTGGTTTTATATGCAAATATTTCCTCAGAATCACTTAAACCATCACCATCAGAATCAGGATTAAGCGGATCAGTTTTATATTTTGTGATTTCATCAAAGTCTGTTAATCCATCGCTATCTGTATCTGCATTTATAGGATTAGTTTTATATTCAATTATTTCCTGATAATCAGTTAAACCATCTTGATCAGAATCTATATCGAGCGGATTGGTTTTATATTTGTTTACTTCATCAAAATCAGGTAAACCATCAGCATCAGTGTCTGTAGTTAAAGGATTTGTTTTTAATTCATTGATGTTATTATTTACTAAAGTGTCTTTTTCAATATTGTTAATAAGATAGATGAATCCAACTGAAGTACTGAGATAAGAATCCCAAATCTTTTCTGTCCGACTTTGAAAACCATCAAGCTCATAACTGGTGCTAAAAGCTCCGCCGAGTGAAAACTCTAAAAGAAAGTTTTTACCAAGAGAAAACTCTGAACCAAGCCCAACAGGGAATAAGCCAGCCTATCCATTTTTTTTATTAAAATCACAATCTAATCCTTCAGGTTTAATATGAGAAATGTAATGCATTATTCCCGCGCCGGCATAAAAGAAAGGATTCCATGATTTAAAACGAAATGGATTAACCTTTACTCTTATATCAAACGGAAGTATGGTTGTTTTATAATCACCCTGATCAATATCATTACAATATGCATCTCCGGCATATCTGCCATAACCTAGATTAAACTCAGCATCAAATACATCTGATAATTTAACTGAATAAAGTATCTCAGCTAAAAATGAGAAATAATAAGATTTAAAAGAAAAATCATCATTCCCTCCAAATCCTACATTTCTAAATTCGTTTTCAGGGTAGATTTGATTATACCTGATGCCAAATTTTGAACTCCAATCCTTAAATTGAGCTTCTGCTTGTATGTTTAATATCAAGACAAGAATTGCTGATATCAGTAATAATTTTTTCATTAGATGCTGCTTCTCTGTTTTTGTTAATACTTATTCTATTTTTATTATCGATAATCAAATGGATTAGTTAAGTAGGGGAAAAAAAATCCCGAAACCGTAGTTTCGGGAAATTGATTGTCAGCAGGAATGGAGATTTTCCTTTACTGACAAGGTTTGCTTAACTAACTAACTATTTTAACCCAATACATTATCGGGTATTTTTAAAAAAAGTTTAGAGGAAATTTTGAAGTTGACAAGATATTTATTTGCGTAAAATATTGAGGGAGAAATAAAATAAAGGGTGAACAAGCAGCTCACCCTTTACAATTAAGAAAGTTTTTTATTTACACTTTTTCCCTGCTCATCGGATCAATAAATTTTGCTTTTGAAGTCAGGTAATAAAGTGCCGGAATAACAAACAAAGTAAGCACCGTTGATACCAATAAACCACCAATAGCTACAATTCCTAAAGGCATTCTTATTTCTTTACCGGCTGCACCTATGCCCAAAGCTAATGGAAGCATTCCAAGAATAATTGCAATTGATGACATCAGCTGGGGTTTTAACTTTACAGGTGCTGCTTCTAAAAGAGCATCTTTAGGCAGATAACCTTGTTCACGCCTAAGTTGGTTTGTATAATCAAGAATGAGAATAGCATTATTAACAACGATTCCAATCAGCATAATTATTGCCATTAAGGATGTAATACTAAAGGCTGTATTAGTTAGAAACAGTGCCAGCACAACACCTATTAATCCAAGTACTACAGTAAACATAATTAATACTGGCTGCCAGAAACTTTCCAGTATTGCTGCAAGCAGCATATAAGTTAACAGAACTGCTAAGAAGAATGCAAAGATCATATCTTTAATCATATCGTTCATCATTTTAACATTTCCGCCCCAAGTGAAAGAATAACCAGCAGGGAGTTCTATTTCTTCAAATCTTTTCTGGATTTCATTTGTAACATTACCCAAAGGCACACCGGGTGCAGCAGCACCTGTAAACATTATTGAAGTAAATTTATCTCTGTGTAAGATGGTAGTAAATCCTGCTGTAAATCTAACATCAGCTAATTGAGCAATTCTGAATGAACCATATTGAGTTGCAACAGTAATATTACCGACTTTCTCAGGTGAGTTTACAGATTCATCATTAAGTGTAACAGTAATATCGTATTCATCACCTCGTTCCCGGTATTTTGCTGATTGTATTCCTTCAATACCAGCACGAAGAGTTAAAGCTAACTCAGTAATTGTCATACCTAATTCAGTTAATTTTTCTCTTCTGGGATATATAGTGATTTCCGGTTTTCCTGCTCTTGAACTGTTATCAAAATTAATCAATCCAGGAACATCTTTTAGCTTTTTAATGGTTTGATCTTTTAATATCTCCAATTCTTCAAGATCTTGTCCTAATAAGAAAAATTGAATCGGTGCTTCCTGTCCGCCCATACGAAAACCGACATCAACTTTAATATTTGCATTTGGTATATCAACAAGCTCTGTATTAAGTAAAGAAATCAGTTCAAGAAGCTTTATGTCGCGTTCATTTGCATCAGTAAGCTGAACATTCATAACCGCCATATTGGTACCGACATCAAGATCGCTTAGTTTACCAAGATTAGTTAAAATATATTTAACTTCCTTATGCTTTTTAATCCTCTCTTCAACCAGACTAATTGTGTTTGCAGTTTCATCAAGATTATTTCCGGGAGGTAATTCTACTTTAACTACAATCTTACCATCATCGGTTGTTGGAATAAACTCAAATCCGAGTTTTGGTCCAAAAATCATTATAACAATAATGAATATTAAAATTGTTGCAGCTACAGTTAATCCGCTTCTTAACTTGGATTTAAGAATGTAATTAAGCATTCTTTTATAATAGTCAATTTGAAAGGCGTCAAATTTATTAAACCAGTTTACAAACCTACCTGTCTTATGCTCTTTAGAAAGAAAAACTGAAGCAAGCAGTGGGGTAAGTGTAAATGACATTAACAGTGAAAACAGTGTTGCAAAAACCGCAGCCAGAGCCAATTCTTTCAACATCAAACCTACCATTGAGGACATGTTAGCGATAGGTAAGAATACAACAATATTGGTAAGGGTAGATGCAAGAACAGCTACTCCAACTTCGGATGTACCTTTATATGTTGCCTGTTTAATTGATAAACCCATATTCTTATAACGGAAGACATTTTCGAGCACAACAACAGAGTTTGCAACAAGCACTCCTACAGAAACTGAAAGACCCATCAGAGTCATCATGTTTAATGATAATCCGAATGCCTGTAAAAGTAAAAAGGTAGAAATAATCGAAGTGGGCATTGACATAGCAACAACAATTGTTGAACGCCAGTCGTGTAAAAATAAAAATAATACAAGCGATGTAAACAGAACTCCAAGATAAATGTTGCTCATTGTATCATCAAAACTGCTCTGGACAAAGTCTGATGCATCATTTACGATTTCAAGCTTTGTTCCCTCAGGCAAAGTGCTTTCGATATCCGGAAGTGAATTACGAATCGCTTCGGCTACTTTTACTACGTTACCATCAGTACTTTTTATAATTCCAAGCCGAACAACATTTTCATTTTTAAAATTTCCGGCAGCATTAAAAAAGGTAGCTCTTTGTCTGATATCTTTACCTGAATCCTGAACCTCGGCAATTTGTCTGATTTTTTTAGGACCGAAAGCAGTTGGTATTTCCAGCTCACTTATATCTGTTGAACTTTGAAATTGCCCTTGTAATCTTACTGTATATTCCTGATTATCGATCTGGAAATATCCGCCGGGGATATCCATATTATGCATTTTTAAAACCTGACTTAACTGAGGCAGCGAAATATTGTTTTCATAAACTACTTTGTTATCAAGTACAACACGAATTTCTCTTTCCTGTCCGCCGGTAATTTGAACATTAGCTACTCCGTTTATCTGAGAAAATCTGTCCTTTAAAGTTTTATCTGCAATTTCATATAATTGTCTTGGGTTAAGATTACCGCTTAAAACTACATCAACAACTGGAGTTAGCCTGAGATCAATTTTCTGAACAACCGGTTCAAATGCATCATCCGGCAGATCGTTAATTATTAAATCAACTTTATCTTTTACTTCCTGATTAGCAACGTTAACATCTTTTGATAATTGGAACTCGATTATAATAATCGAAGCTCCATCAAGAGAATATGACTCGATACGCTCAATCTGACTGATTGTAGAAACAGCGTCTTCAATTCTTTTTGTAATAAGAGTTTCAGTTTCTTTCGGACCGGCTCCCGGATATATTGTTCTTACAGTTACAAATGGTATTTCAACGTCCGGCATAAGGTTAAGATTCAAACCAAAATAAGCGATCAAACCGAAGATCAGGAAAACTAAAATTCCTACTATAGTTAAGACGGGTCTGTTTATTGATACTTTTGCAAGAAACATCTGAATTTCCTTTTATTGAATAACATTGATTTTGCTTCCGTCTTCTAACTGAGAAGCGCCTTTAACAATTAATAATTCTCCTGTGTTTAATCCCGAACTTATCTCGTACATTAAACCACTTTCACTTCCGTTAGAGATATATCTTTTTGATGCTTTGCCATTATCGTTTACAAAAACATACGAACCATTTTCATCATTCATAACAAGACTTCGGGGAATAGTAATTGCTTTCGGGTTTTCATAGGTAAGGATTTTAATTTCGTTTGTTAAACCGCTTTTTAAAGTACTGCGCGGGTTATCAAATTCTACTTCCACATAAAATGCTTGTTTTGCAGGATCAATCGCCATGGCTATTTCAATAACTTTACCAACAAATTTCTGTCCTCCAAACTCTGTTATTGCTGTCATCCCTTTTTTAAACTGAACTATTTCTTTTTCGGATACCCAGATTTTACTGCGCATTTTAAATATTTGTGATACAGTAAAAAGAGGAGCTTCACCTTTAACTCCATCACCAGGATTTACTTTTAGATTTACTATGTAACCGTCGAAAGGAGATTCTATAAACAACATTTTTCTTAAAGACAGATAATTCCTTTGAGCAACTTCAAACTGAGTCTGTGCACCTTCATAAGCTGCCAGTGAAGTTTCACCATCCTCGTATAAAGCTTTTATTCTCAGATAATTTTTCTCAGAATTTTCAAAAGTTGTCTTTGCCTGATTGTATTGCAAAGCCGGATTATCGGAATCAAACTCAACAATTACCTGACCTTCTTTTACATAGTCGCCGATTTTTGAATTAACCTTAGTAATATTACCGCCGACCATTGCACCCTTTGTTGCTTCTTTAATTCCTGTCAGCTTTGCAAAGAATGATAAATATTTTTCATAAGGCTGATATTTTATTTCTTCAACTCTTACCGGAATTCCTTCTTCACTTCTTATCTGCTCAGGACTTTTTTCTTTTTTATCATCACCTCCGCAGCCAGCAGTAAATAAAAGTGTTAAAAGCATTAAAGCTGTACCGGTTAATATTTTATTTGATATTATTTTTTTCATCTAAATAATTTCTCCTGATAGTATGGATAAATTTTATTCAATTTCTGAAAAGTTAGTTAGATACTCAGAAGATGTTCTGCCGAGTATTTGTTCAAGTTCATATTTGGTAACAATATAATTGTAAGTAATTTGAATCAGATTTAACCGGGCTTGCTTTAAAGCCATATCAGAATTCTGAATTTCAATCTGACTGCCGGCTCCTTCCCGATATCTTGTGGTTGCAATTTCATAAGCCCTTTGTGCAACGCCTACAATACGTTTCTGAGCATCAAGTAATGATTCTACTCTTTTTAATTCCATTAATTTAGATTTTACACTCAGTATTGTGTAATCCCGCAGCTGATTTAGTTTTTCTTCAGTCTGCTGAAAAGTAATAGTTGATTGTTCAACAGCATGTTTTGTTCTGTTTCCGCGCCAAAGGTTAATGGATAAACTTATGCCAACAGTTGCAGATGAGTAAGTATTAAAACTCCAATCCTCAGATGAACCGGCATAAGAATATTGACCGAAAGCAGCAATTGTAGGCCAATATCCGGCAACATCTAGATCAATAAATGCTTCATCAACCTGCTTTTTAAGATCAAGAGTCTTTAATTCAAAATTTTCATCAAGAGCTTCATTTATTAAATCACTTTCATCTGAATGTTCAAATGATTCATAAGTAAAATCTCCCTGCACATCGATATCGTCACTTTGATTAATACCAAGGACAATTTTTAATCCATCCGCAGCATTCTTTAAATTATTTTCCATCTGCAGAAGGACCGGTCTTATATTTTCAACCTGAACTTCCGCCTGAAGCATATCAAATTCTGAAACAAGTCCTTGTTTATACAGTGCCTTAACGTTATCAAGATTATCCATAGCATTATCAAAACTTTGTTTGGTTATCTCATATACTTTTTTGGAAAGTAAAACTCCATAGAAAGTTTTCTGTACAGATAACACTGTTTTAGAAACGGTACTATTTAGATCTGCTTTGGCAAGTTCATAATAAATTTTAGATGCTCCGATTCCTTTAAATACTGCCGAGCTGAATAAAGTCTGTGTTAGTGTTATTCCGGTTGAAAAATTATTTGATTGAGAGAATGATTGTAAAATGTTATTCATTGGTCTGAACTTACTATTATCACGCGGAATAACATTTTCATCGAAAAGAATAGAATATGTTGCATTGGTTAACAACGCCTGAAAATCCGGAAACAACATCATAGGCTTTTTAATAAAATGGGAGAAACTACCGGATAAATCAAGGCTTGGTAACGCATATCCAAATGCTTCATCAACTGCTGCTTCAGCTTTTTTAACATTCATTATTGATATTGATATATCGCGGTTGTTCTGCAAAGCAATGGTAATGGCTTCGTTGATGTTTAAAACTTTTTGCTGTGCCGAAGTATCCCGACAAGGAACAGATATAAAAAGAAAAAAAATCAAAAAAGTGAAATAAAAAGGGGAGTATTTAGTTTTCATCAATTTCTCTAATATGAACTAGCAAATATTTGTATTTAATAAAGGTTTATTTCTGAAAGTAAGATTTTTTAAGTAAAGGAAAATTTACTGAGTAAAATTAAGTAAATATCACAAAATATTTATTTTAAAATTTGATGAATGGTAGCTTGTGTGAAGAAAATCAATGTTACACAATTAGCAAACATAAAAATATTGTGATTGGTAAAAAAAATATCCTGACCGGTGCGGTTGTAGATTATCTAAAAGGTTTTAGAAAATGTCGTAAAACAATATCATTTTAATTAAATTTGTATAAACAAACTAAAATCGATATGGATCAATACACAACCGAAAAATTGAAATCAAT